>Ga0105102_10000001_pt1 | contig 196993 bp, 190 predicted proteins | sample PPLLaktember2015_FD_87032 | JGI IMG/M metagenome (GOLD analysis project Ga0105102, IMG submission 87032) | Freshwater sediment microbial communities from Prairie Pothole Lake near Jamestown, North Dakota, USA - PPLs Lake P7 Core (6) Depth... | ecosystem: Environmental > Aquatic > Freshwater >...
ACTTGCAAGAGAGCGAGGCATCGAACTAACCAGTGAGGAAGTACTGCAAGTAATCTCACCAGCTCAGCAAACGAGGTACGAGCGAATACTGAAAGAGTTCGATCAAAGATTACTGGAAGAGGAAGAGTAACTATCGAACCGGACTTCCGAGCTAGACCGACTCTGGAATCTGTGCATTGACCTTTCGGTGTCAGTCACTCCATGAACCACGATGCCGGTCATCACGATCCAAAGGTCGCATTGGCAAAGTTAAAAGGGAATCTTCCCGAGGGGTACGATGCCCTGATTGCCTACTTGGGCGAGAACGATACTCCATTCCTAAAGCTTCTTGTGCCCATGGGGATATGGAATCAAGTACGAGACCAAGTACGTGGTTGGCATTGGCTGGACGAGGTCAAGGCTACACTTCCATTTGAAGTCCCAAACTCGATTGATGGCTTCCGTATTATGCTGGAATGGGAGATGTCCAAGGGTAACCCGATTCACCTCTCGCTTGAGGAAGCTTCAAAGATCAGCGGCGTTGATTTCATTGCTCTTGCAGAAAGAGCAAAACGAACCTGACAGCTTCTGCAATGTTGGGTTCCGGTGATGGATTGAGAGTGCAGCAGGCAGGATTAATCGATTTCGGATCGAGATCAACAACGTAAGTGTACCGACCGTTTTGTTGACGGACTAAGCAGATACGGCGATTTCGATTGTTGGTGAACCAAGCAGCAGCCACTTGTCCAGGTACACGCTCGTGTTCTTCTGGATAGCTAGTGACTCGCCCTCTTTCGAAACCCATCAGCTCGAGAACCTCTTGTCGAAGCTCTTCTGACGGTGTCGGTTGCGGGATAGTTACCAAGATAGATCACTTCTTCCTGGGCCTACCCCTTCGGCCTACCCCTTCGCGCTCTGGACCTCAAGGACGGCTTCACCCAAAGCTCAGAACTTGGAACCCCGAGGACTCCCGATATCCGGACAATGGTTTGGATCGTTAGGTTTTGGAATCCGTGCTCGATCCGCTGGTAGTTGCTGACCGTCATGGATAGTTCCTCAGCCACCTGAGCTTGGGTGCGCCCCGCTTCGGCCCTAAGTTCGGCGATCCTGAGCCCGATGCGTTTGATGACTTCCTCGTGGTCTTCCACGGACCTAGCAAAGTCCGTTGCGTTTCCAGAAAAACCCTCATATTGGATTTTGCATGGCGAAGACGAAGGGGTGTTCGAATTATCGAACGGAAGAGGGGCCAGTAGATCCAATTGATTCGTTTCTGACTCGAGATCCGAAGCTGGTTAGGTTGGGCACAATGACCCGCAAACTCCAGCGGGATCTACGAGATATGTGCTCCGAGGAAGCTTGGAGAGTCCACCTACGGATCGAAGAGCTAGTGAACGAGAGAATGTTCACTCTAGCCGACTTGTTGCTCGGAAAGGCACGCTAGACATGCAACTGCGAGCAGCCAAGTGCCCTGAGTGTGGTGCCGATATTCAAGTTCCGTCGGATCGTTCCTCGGCCAAGTGCATGTACTGTGGCAAGGATATCCTTGTTCAGCAGGCCATCAGTGCTGCTGGACCACCCGTAGTCCACCTCGTTCAGCTTGCCCAAGCAGCAGAGACTTCCGGCAATCACGAGGAAGCCTACCAGTACTGGACTCGTGCTCTCGAAGTTGATCCAACCAACGCGGTTGCTTGGCTCGGAAAAGCGGTCGCAGCCGGATGGCAATCGAATCTGATCCAGGATCGTCTTGCCGAGATGATCTCCGGGATCGATCAAGCCCTGATCCACTCGGGTAACGATCGGACGAAGCTAGCAGAAGAGTCCGCCCATCGGATCGTGGAAGTTGTTCAGGCCTACTACGGGTTGTCCATCGACCACACGATGGAGTTCATCTCGGTTGACACATCGTGGCCGGAGCACATCGAACGATCATTGTCGATGCTTGCTGCAATGCAGAAGGGGATCGAGTTGGCCCCCAACGATCTCCATGCAAAGACCGAGACTCTGGCCATAGTCGAGGCTCTACTCAAAGGCATCGAGTACCCCAAGGGGGAGTTCTCGGAAGGGTACGAGTACCTGACTGTCCCTCCCGAGCTTCGACCACGATTGGAGAGCGTTCGAGTTGACCTGGTAGCCAAGATCAAGGTCCAAGATCCGACCTTCGTAGCCAAGGAGGTGAAACCCGTGAAGGGGCCTGGGTGCGGGTGCTACCTTGTTGTCCTCGTGGTAGCCCTCATCATCGCGGCTGTGGTCGTGCACTTCCTGGTCAAGTTTTCGAAAGGGGACTTCTAGACTAACTTGCTACTTCTTGTCCTTTGGCGGACAGGGGTCCTTGCCGTAGCTGTTCTTCTCACCGATTTGTCCGTTGGTCTTGTGAATGACGTGTTCGGTGTGAGCGGCCTTTGCCTGCTGCTTACCAACGTCAGAGGCTGTCTCCTTGGTTCGGTGGTGACAGGGGCTTTCCACCGGATTGGTTGACCCAACCGCTTCCTGAAGGGTTTGGCGTTGTGTGGACGGGACCAGAGGCTTTTGACTTTGCCATTACGGCAAACATACTCGACTACTGAACTCACGTCCGGTCATTCTGCTGACCTCACTCGAGCTGGCCGCGGATACTGGAAGTTAGGGAATGCACTTTCCCGTTGACGCTCCGGCGTATACTGAATGGTTTTCGTGGCCCCGCTTGGTATGCACCAAACCTACTTATGTCCGACTCGTTGCTAGCTTGGCAAGCTACTTGGCCCACCCGATAATCATCTGATGAGAGGGGAACTGCATGGAGTCATCCGGGTCACTTGCATTGGACATTCTATCTGGGGTACGAACCCCCAGGATGCATGACGTTGACGTTCGCTCTCGTCTCCATAAAGTCCTCAGCATCAAGTTCGCCGGAGACACCACCACAATTGTTGTTGATGAGTTGGGAATTTGCCAAGGACAAGTCCGGGTTGACGTTGCGGCCATCAACGGGCACTTATATGGGTTTGAGATCAAGTCAGCTACCGACACCCTGAAGCGATTGGACGAGCAGGTTCGAGTTTATAGTCGTGTCTTGGACTTCTCCTCCGTGGTTGTCTCTCAGAAGCACTTGATTGGGGCTCAAGCCAAGATCCCCCCGTGGTGGGGGATCTACTTGGCTAGCGTCAGCAGCGGAGATTTGACCATCGAAACGATTCGGGAACCCGAACCAAATCCCGAGATAGATGCTCGCGCCGTAGCAGAACTTTTGTGGCACCAAGAGACCCTCGACTTGCTCCTAGATCGCAACGCATTGCACGGAATCCGAAGCAAACCCAGAAGATATGCTTGGGATCGTTTATGCGAGGTTTATTCTCTTGATGAAATCCGAACTTCAGTTCGATGCAAAATCAAGGAAAGACAAGGCCGGAAATCTGAGTTGCGGCATGTGTGAGGTGGTGGATAGTTCCGATCCGTCTCCAAGGTGTTGCTGATCCAAATCCAGCGGCTCCTTGAGAACATGTCTCGATGTCACGGCATCCAATACAGTGACCAGGTGTCATGTATTCCGGTCTTTGTAGTAGGTAGGCTGCTAGTGCCTGATACTGAGCTGTTCCAGACATCCTTCTGGTGCTCTGACCCTTCACGAGAAGCCATTCTCTGTCTAGCGTATATCTAATAGCAGCAGACGCTGCCATATACCTAGGATCAAAACCTTCCATGATAATAGGATGCTGTATCCCGTAATCTCCGAACGTGGGCAACCTAGGAAGAGCACCTCGTTGGTTGTAAAGTGTAATCCAAGAGGTCCATTCAATGCGTTCAAACGTGGCACTTGTTTGGCGACTGAGTACTCCCATGTTCTGTGGAAATGCCGATGCTGTAAGCGTCAGAGTTCTCCATTGATCTATGTACGGCAATGCCAGTAAATAGCTCGTTGAGAGTGCTTGAACCCTACCTGCAGGGCTGCCAAATATCGACGCAAGATCGATGACGAGATTGATATTCTCATGTACGAAATGGTGTTCGCTCAAGAAGCGACTCAAGTCTCCACCAATCGACAGTGAGGCTAGATCTTCGTCGGTGAGCCTGAGACACAAGCCATTTCCGCCATGAGCAATGGCGGCATTAATCTCGGCAATAGGTCTTCTTAGGCCGATAACCGGAATGAATTGAAGCCCAGCAGAAGCTGCTTCGTCCATCACGTAGACGGGGCCGAAGATTCCATTCCGGCTCGCGTAGTCAACCATCGTTCCTGCGTCTAGGAAAAATGGACTGGTCGTCCCCCAACCGTTGACCAATGAAGGAATGATCAGTTCGCAATGATGATCCAAGTCTCGTGTAGGATTCCCAGTGTCCAGATCTTCTGGTAGGTCATCGAATTCAAGTAGTGGTGTTAGTCGAGCCTTCACCTGGGGTGAAATCTGCCCAAGCGCTTGTCGCTCTCCCTGCTTGGTCTTGAGAACCGGCACATAGTGGTCCGCCCCGAATGTCATAGGCCTGATAGTAGACCAAATTGAACTGGGGCTGGTAGACCTGATCTGAAGATCTCGGTGCTTCCCTGGGATTCCGTGCCGCCTGGCACACCCTCGAACCCCTAAAATCGCAGAAATTAGGCTTTCTGGGGCAAGTTAGGGTCCTTTTGGGTCAGGCATGCCTTTTGCGGCAAAGCCGGGCAGGTGGTACCGTAACCCCAAAGGCGGGAAAGACGTTCCGCCGGAAATCTATCAGAAGGCAGTTCTTGTCGCTAAGTTCTTTAGCATGGATCCTAGCGAGTTATTGGATCGCTCAGTTGCAGACCCGTCTACCACAGTGCACCTCTCGACTGGTTAGGTCGTTCTGAATTCTCTCACCTATACAACAGCGTCGTCCTCAGCTCTCAATGGTTACTCTCGATAGTCAAGTATGCATCCCGTGCAACTCAAACGAACATGAAACTGAGCAACCTGATCTTGACACCTTACTGAGACTCCAAAAGCGATGGCTCGAGGAATTTCAAATCCTTGGTGATTACTGGGAGAAACCAATCAAGCCCACTCCTGAGCGCGTCCGTATTGCAGCAGCCTTTATTGGGAGCGTTTTTGGATTTTCGGATGATTGGATTGATGACTCAGGTCGTAGGATCAATCCCTGACTACAGTCCGTCAAAAAGTGAGGCGCCAAATGACAGTCAAGGTCGAAGTCTCAGGCTTGTTCTGAACTTTGAACACAAAATAGTTGGCTAACGTCTCTTTGGTGGTCAAGTCCACTGTCGGATCGTAAGGACCATTCGGAGGCGTAACTGGATTCCGAATCGACATATTTGTCGAGATGGTCCCACCGAGGATTCCCATCTCGACAAGCGGCCCAACCGCCTCAGACTCTGTGAATGTGGTTACGAGGTCAACCACGTTCGTGGGGATCGCTGTTGGGTTGCCGAGGGAATCGACGAAGTTCGATGAGGTGAATACCTTACGAGTCAACTCCGCGAAAAGAGAACGCTGAGTGATCGTTGGTGCTGGGGGTGCCATCGGGTTCCACCCTGTATCCCCAGTCCCAACCGCAAGACACAAGCCACCGTGTAGCCCAGTCTCAGCGTTGTTCTTGAAAAGACGCGCAACCAAGATGGAGGCATCCCGAACTACAAGGTTCTTGTAATGTCGTTGCTCCTGAATCTCGCCAGTCTTTCCATCTCGAAGGGTAAAGAAAACCTCTCCCTTCTTGATTGATGAGAACCGATCTGCATAGCGAACGGTCATTCCCATGAGGATGGACTCTTGGATCTTCCTGAAAGTGTCTCTGACGCGGATCATCACCTACTCCAATCTATAAAAAAAGTCACACCTCTGGGTTTAACAGAACCCCTGACTCACCAGAGAAGTTGACAGCCAAGGACACCACAGGTGGACTGAACACCATTGACACCTGATCGTCCGAGAACGCCGACAGTAGACCATTCTCTCCAGAAGACCGCTCAACTACCTCGAGCCTGTTGTAGAGGACCCCTTGAGGTACTTGGAACGGTGGTATACCACTCTTACGAACCTCAAAGGTCTGCGTAGAGGGTACCAATGGAGTGCCCTCATAGAGCTTCGTGAAGGCATGTACGTCAGGGTTGTTGACATACTCGTTCCAGAGATAAGGTACCCCAGTAGAAGCCGACGAATACTGAGTATGGTTGTGAGGAACCTGCCCAAATAGATGCTCCGGAGAGCACATGACGTTTCGTTGGTTCGATACCTGGTGCGGGGGTACAGCTTGGACTTCGATTGGAGATCTGGTAATCCCATACTGGAGTAAACCCCATGCCGTCTGCGATAGGTTCGTGGGATCGAAAGCTCCCCACGTAACCGAAGGCAGGCCTCGATTGATCGTCGAAGGCAGTCCAACTGAACTCGAGGGAAGAGTCGTAGGCCTGTACTCAACTTGAATGAGGGGTATTATGCTTGAGTCTACAAAGAGATTTACGAAACCAGTAGGATCCCTGAGCAGTTGGTAAACGTGATTCGTTTCCCAGTCGAGTTGTGACGGAATTCGATAGTCAACGATGGTCTGCCCAGGTTGCGTGAAGGGGGTGGTGATTGTGATTGTGTCGGTTCCAACGGAATCTACCTCGTAAACTCCTCGATTGCTTCCACCATCGATGATCAGATCATCCCCCGGCATGACTCCTGACGTCGTGAAGTCTGCTAGTAGGTCTTGTAGCTGGTTGCCAGCAGTCCTAGCGGAGCCACTCACTCTGACGGGTAGGTAATAACCCAGAAGGCTATTAGCATCGAACCCCTTCCAGATCCCAAGGTAGTGACGAACCCCAGAGATCGGTTGAGCCCTCCAACCATTCACATAGTACCAGTCAACAACTGACAGGGATTGGCTACTACTAGTTGTAGATGACCCGAAGGAGAAGGTAGGAATAGCCGAGGGTACTGTGGTGAACCCAGAGTAAACATGAGATCCAACGAACACTCCATCCACAAACAGGGTAACTAAATCTGCAGAAGCGTTCTTGGTTACCCTATAGACATGCGGCTGATGGTCATCCCAATTGAAGGCAAAGGACTGGACTACAACCCCATCAGAGTGGAAAGCTACTTGAGGGTTGGGATCCTTTCGAAGCATCAACCCAACAGTCTTCAGCCCATCGTAGACGTCAACAGTGGCTCCACAGAAATGATCTGCTGTTAAATCTGGAGTGGACGAGATAACTGCGCACTTGAACTCGAACAGATAGTCATTCGCAAGAATCTCGTAGCTCGTACTAGTGGAGACAGGGGTTGGGAACGAACCCTCAATGGTGATTGTCGTCGTAGTTACACCACTGATCTGATAGGACCCAGCATTGACGCCACTAGTGATATTGAGGGTGTCCCCAGGCTGGACTGAAACCAAGATGAAGTTGGCTGCAGTATCTGTGAATAGACTCCCAGCCATACTGACTGAGGTCGTCGTTGGCGCAACTTTGAACGAAGCGAAGATTCGATTTGCCGATCCGATAGGCTCGAGGTCTTCAATGGCAAAGACTCGACCATCTACCAAGCTAGTATCCTCGATACGGAGGGTCCTACCAATCATGTAGGCTAGGGATCCCCCAAGAGAAGTCCAAGGACGAGGAGCAGCCTCTTGGGGAAGAGATCTACCTGGGTAGCTGATCTTCGGTTGACCTCTTGTCGGGAAGAAGCAGAGCTGAACCAAACGGTTGCCGTCATCCACCGCTACCATCGACGCATTTGGAGTAATTCCATGGGTCAAGGTTCTAAGGGAGACTTCGAAATCCACAACAGTATTGGAGGCAACACTCAGTAGGGGCTCAATCCTAGTGAACCCCTTGAAGTCACCGCCAATCAAACCAACCTCTTCGGAAGTAGCTAGATCAGTAGCTGAAGTCGAATCCAGGATGAAGTCCCCGCCAAGTAGGCTCTCGTTCCCGTGATATCCGACAGGAGTCCAGGGGGCAGAAGCATTCTCTGGAAGTACCGTTGGTGTGTAGGAGACAAATGAGGACGGTGCACTCTGCTGGGGGTTGGTGGGGAGAACCAAGTAGTGCAGGAAGTCCCAGTCACTCTGGTTCGAGGCCTGACGACTCAAAGACCCAAAGAAGATGTTCTGGATCTCATTGAAAGAGTCGTTCAACTCCTCGAGATAAGGGAGTTGATCCTCTGAGATTATCAAACTAGCTACGACCTCACCGTCGGCATAGAAGTACACCACCCCGCCGGTATCCCTAAATAGGCGGTAGGAGTGCAGCACAGACCAGTCGAATTCAACCGGAGCCCCCGTTGGGTTGCCTAGACTATCGACACCCCCTGACCACCCTACAAGAAGGGCTGGGTTGTCCCCATGCCCTTTGGTTAGGAACCCGATCTTACGTACCCCACCATCCAACAAGTAGCCTAGGATAACAACTCGGTTGCTATCGGACCATCCGGTACAAACTCCAGTGAAGACGCCATCCGGAGTCGTACTGTCGATTCTCAAGCGCCAGGTCGTCGCATAGGCATGAGGGAAGGTTAGGTCGATTCCTCGAGTCCAGTAGAAGGGCTGACCCCCTGGGAAAGGCCCTACCGTGTTGCTAGTGACTGATAGGATTCCACCAGAGACTGAAGCGGTCCCCGTACCTTTACGAACCCACGGATTTGTCAGGTCAGATTCTGGAAGGGTATGGGCATCATAGGCAACCGATACCTCGGAGATCTTACGAGACAGTGGAGGATAGGCAATACGGTTCTTAGGGGTATTCAGTCGCAGAAGAGTAGGATCGTTGGAAGCCGCCGTATAAGCTCTCTCGTACGCTCGATAGAACAGTTCTCGGAGGATAGGCTGGGGCTTAGGAGCTCGGAGATCATTGAGTGTGATCCTGGCGTTGGCATTGGATGTTGATTGGATGGCATTTCGATACGGGAATGCCTTACCACTAACGCCATGCGTCCTATTCCATCGATTGGCTGAGAACTCCTGCGAGTTCAACCTACGAATCTCAACAGTAGGGTCATTTATCCACGAGTAGTCAACCGAGATCGTCGAGCCAGGAGCTGGAGGGGTTACGAGAACGATTTGCCCAAGCAAGCCTACTATGAAGTCAACAGGCACTGGAGTCCCGTTGACCCTGACGACCGCGTCGGATGGGTTATCTGCAATGAACCCAGTGTTCAGATCAACCACTGCCCAATAGTTAGTCAGAATGTTGTTGCTGGGATCCGAAGCTGGGGCCCTGAAACTAGCCTGAACCGCTACCCTTGTCGGACTGATTACTGAAAGGATCTTGTAATCTCCACCGTTGACTGGATCTACCACTCCAAGAGAGGTTTCCAGTCTCAAGTACATCCCAACATGGCTCGAGGTCAAACTGGCTCCAGTGAGGGTTACCTCACTAGTAGTCACATCCCCAAAGAAGCGAACCGGAGTGGTCTGGACAGCCCAACGATTCCCAGATTGAACGATGTACTCGGGTTTGGTTATCGGACCCTTGTTGGTGAATATGGATCTGTCGGCATAAGGGACTAGAGTTGAGAAAAACTTTAGTCCGGCAGCTAACAAGTACAACTCAATGGAACGGATCCCCCCGACAACAGTAGCCAAGTAGGTACCTTCTATGATTCCAGCTACACGCAAGGCAACCGAATCAGGGCCTACAGTGAAGACCTCGAGAATTGTTACAACAGAAGGTCCAGTAACTGTGTAGGAAGTTGGATTCAAAAGCGTTGAGTCAATACTGAGATTCTTGTTGAAGACAAGAATCAGCAAACTACTGTTGAGTACCAGATATGCAGAGCTCAAATTGAAGTCTGATACCCCCGGATAGAAGCTGATACTGGAGGTACCATTCAACGATGAATTCAAAGCATAATGCACCCTAGAAGTGAGGGTTGCACTCGAGGATCCGTTCAGGGTGATGCTTAGGTTCTGTTTCTTCCCACCAGTAAGTACAGCACTCGAAGAACCATTAAACGTAACCGCAAGATCAACAGTTGAAAATCCAGAGCCTAAGAGGATGTTTCCAGGTTGGCTATTCTCTGTACCAAGTAGTCCAGTTAGGGCCATCAGATCCTCTTAGAAGTCACCAGTGTGGTTTTCGCCAATTACGAGTTGGTTGATCTTACGACCCATCCGGTCTTGGTCCAACAACCCATGAGAGTACACTCTAAAATCCTCGTAATAGTAAGTAGACAAGCTACCTCTCGATGAGTCTAGGATCCCCAAACCACTGTTCGGGTTGTAGTGATCTGTGAAGACGTAGCGAATCCTGAACAAGGTGTGAGCGGGTCGAATAATGTCCAGAAGGAGCCGTACGTTAGCCTCCAAAGTGAAGGTATCATCCGGGAACCCAGTGGTAGTGTCGGTAACGTCAACCTGGAAACCAAACTCATCTGAGATATCCAACCCAGACGCAGGGATCCGAGCAAGGAGGAAGTTCTCTTTGAGAGTAGTAGTGTTCGAGAAGAACAGCTTAACCCCCTCAAGTAACGCAGAAGGAATCGACCCCTGGAAGTAGATCCCAATCACATTGAGAAGGAACTGTCGGAATTGCTCATCATCGAAGTCGGTCTTCGGCAATTGCCCGTTCATGAAGACCATGTACCCAATCAAGGTGTACAAGAATTCAGTGCGAGTCGTGTGAAAGTCTATGTCGAATTTGACATCTTCAAGAGCTAGCTCGAGACGTGCTAGCTCAAGCGAGACAGCCTTAACCTCGACAGTGTAATTAGGGCCCTCCACCGTAGAGATGTAGTTACTACCTAAAAGGTCCAACAAGTTCTTGAAAATGCTCTGAGTCCTCTGAATCAGGCGTAGGTTGTACTCCTTCCCCGATTGAGGTATGGTATGATTCAGTCTATTCGGGTCGTTTACGAACCTGTCAGCCATTACGAGACCCCGAGTAGGTGATGGTGAAGTCCCCTAGAGTAACGAACTCTACGCTAGCTGCAGGTATATCATGGGACCCTGAGTCACCACGAATCACATAGGAGACCGTATAGGAGTGATTCGTGGGCAGGTCTGGAATTACTCCGTAACCTGCGATTGAGATGACTATGTGATTGGCGGTTCTCCTAAGAAGCTCAGCTCGTTGAGTGGCTGCAGTCGTAAACCCAGCAGCCACGAGGGTAGCCGTGTCCGTGTAGCCGTTGATCACAGCCCCACTAGCTCCGATGATGAAAGCTTGTTTCGCGGCCAAGGCTACCTGACTCAGAGAGCTAACCAGGGTCATGGTCTCATCATCCTGGAAGACCCCCTTATGCTCAGTGGTCAACCCTCCACCATCCGTAGTGGGGAAAGCCAAGGGGGTGGTCAGAAGGTAAGCAATGTTACTGCCGCTATTGAGGGAGGTGAGCTCCAAGTATGCTGAGGTCAACCCTTCTCGGAGCTTCCTCGAGCCATCTGCATAGGACATACGAGCCATCGGAACCACGAGGTAGTCCACCCCTTGAGACTCATCAATCGCTCGAATGATGTCCGCTTGAGCCAGACCACGCCCAATGAGTCTCTTGTTGGTCTCAAGACTAGTATTGGTTCGGATATCGGGATCCGCCAAGTCCTTGGTCGCTCCGGATAGAAGTTGGACTGTGGTTTCAATAACCACTGAGTTGTCAATGGCTTGCTTGATGATCACGTCAGCCGTAGTGTGTCGTTTGCTATTTACAGTCCTTTGAAGCTGTTGCAGCAAGTCATTGATGACATAAGTCACCGTGAAGTTCTCATCGTGAGCGTAGTCTACAGAGACGGTTGATCCATTGACAATATTCGAAGTAGCGGTCCTTGAGATCTTAGCGGGTGTCGTTGCCTCTCCCTCTATAACCTCGTAATCCGGAATGGTTGTATCAGGACCGTTGTACTCCACCGTTCGGTCACTACTGAAGACACGAATGCTCTTGGTATTGACCCCAATGCTACCCAAAGGTTCGGGCTGGGCTCCAATCAGAACATGGATTTCGTTATTGACCTGGATGCTAGCTCCGGAAGGAACCCCTCCGAGCTGATTGATTGAGAGGTAGTCGGTCGAGATTGTGCTCTCCCCCTCAAGTAAAGGATCTGCTGTCTTGTACAGCGTATAGCCCAGAGAGTTGTTGAGAGCCCCAGAGATCTCACCTACTACGGAGACCACCCGTCGGACTGGCTGGAAACTAAACTGGAACTGATTGATACTCCTGAAGCGATAGTCCGCCGTGACCACATCATCGAAGTTGGTAACCACTTGACCCGGAATACTCGCATTGATTTGGAAGGTTTGATAGTCCAGGATAGTGACCCCAGATAGCAAGTAATTCAGACCCTGAGTGACATTACGAACCCCAAAACCGAGAGTGAGATTGTCCAAGATCTCAGTGATAGGTGTCGTGGCGGTGACCCGACTGTCTTGAACTCGGAAGATCAGGTTGGTGGCATCGAGGACGATGCAAACAATGTCTCGAGCAATGTCGTAGGTAAACGCAAATCTCTCGAAAACCTGACGTTCCTGAAGTCCTTGGATCCAGATGTCAACCTTACCTCCAATGTGCTTATGACGTACCTCATCGTAGTCCCGCATCATCAAGGCATCCCCACTCTTGACGATCTTAGACTTCACGATCCCAATCTGATCCGAAGCAGTGGAAGCATACCCACCAGCGGTCCCAGTATCCACTGAATACCCGAGAAGGCATCGAGTCGCCAAATCTGAGTTGCTCTCACGGTCCGAACCAAACACAGTGGCTTCAGTGTTGGTGACTTGGAAACCTGACACCCCTTGAACGTTAGTAATTTGTCCGGCAGGTCTATTACCATCAGAACCAACGGTCTCTGCGATGATGTCTACTGTGATCTCGTATCTCTTGGTATCGAAGTTGTAGTAGTTGTCAGAGGTGGCAGCCAACATCACGTAGGACCCACCGACTCTAAATCGAACCGATGGAATTCCTAGGGATGAGTCAGCGGTGGTGGAAACAATGGTCCCAGTTGGGATAGGTAAATCAAAGGCGGGCTTGGTTGTCGTGTAGAACACTTCCTGCCCGAAGGCGGGACGTCCTGCCAACCTTGTCTTGTTGATGTTCCCTGCCAACTTGTCGAAAGCTGAATCGATGAGGCTCTGAACAGCATCATTCGTCGTGTAGCCAAGGGCTGCCTTGAGAGCAGTCTTGTATGAGCTACCCGATACTGGATCCGAAACCCCATCCCCGTTGGCATCATCAATCTGCAATAGAGTCAAGAAGCTCTGGGTTCGATTGACGAAATCGACTAGAAAGTACAATCTCTCTGCCTCAGAGCTGAAGGGGTCAATCGAGACATCTCTCGTGGTCGATCCTGGGAGGAGACTAATTTCAGTGTTCACCCTCTGAATAGCACTCACATAGTCCGTGACCACCTGGAATTGAGTTCTTCCTGGTAGAGACTTGACGGAGGTATCAATGATCAGAGGACTACCCAATACCTCTTGAGAGAAGGCGCTCTCGACCTCCTCTCCTGTCAGAGGGTCGAAGTACACCCCAGTGACCACGTAGTACAGGGGATCAGTGTCGGCAACTCCAGACCATTGATCATCATTAATGCTATCCGAAGTACCCGTGCGAACGTGGTTGAACTCAATGAACTCCGTGAGGGAGTAGTCTTCGAAGGTTGAGTTGAATCGAATCTTGTTGTTGTAAACCGAGGTCGCGTAAGTCTGATCCAACTTGGTAGAGGTGACGTTGCCAAACTCATCCTTACTGAGTACTTGAACCGCTAGAAACTCATCCCCAGCATCGAAGATGGTCTGATCTGCAGCGAACTGGGTAGCGTTCTCTTCGTAGATGGTTGACTTGGCCGAGACAGTAGTAGCGTTGATCTTGTAGTAACCAGTGGTGCCGCCGGCTGACGTAGAGGCGTAGAAGTTGTACCCAACGAAGTTGCTGGGAAGGGGAACCCCAGAGGTGCTGAACCTCTGGACCGGAAGAGCCGCCAGAATCTTGGTCGAGCCTCGAAGTCTTCTAACCCTTATTCCCGAAGGTGTCTCAACCTGTAGGACACTCGATTGACTGATGAGGGTTACTGAAACCGTAGACGGAACGCTGACCCCTCCAACAATGTCAATGGTCCTAATCCGAATAGTGTTCAACCCAGGAGTTAGAGCTAGACCATCAGGGTAGCTATTCAGGTTGGGAACCGTGAACCCAGGCAAGTTGAAGTCAACGAGCGTGGAGTCTGAAACGTAAGCAGCCCCGTTGATTGACACCTGAATATCAGAGGTCGAACTGTTAACCGTACCTTGAATCACTATAGACTCTTGGTTTGTCGTGAAAACAAGGTTCGTAGTGTAACCAGAACCATCCCGGAGCAGAATCTGTGGTGCGGTAGCCATACTACGCCTTATTGAACCAATGAGTAGTTTTGCAAGTTGCTGACGATCTCTTGCTGAGCCGTCGCCCCGAGCAGGTTATTTGGGTACGGGAGACGCAACCCACGAACCAATTGAATAGGTTTCAGGGACCTATTCGTAACGGTGACCGTGATGAACAACACTGTCGGATCATTTTGACTTTGCTCCAGCTTGACTCCCTGCAACTGGAACGGAAACTCTTCGTCAGAGACAATTTGACCAACTGTCTCCTCCTGTTGCTTCTTAATGGATTGCCACCTTCCGAATGCCGTATAGATGTCTGAGGTGATTCTGTTCTGAAGAATCCCTCCTATTACGAGCTTGTCACCAATTTGATCGACAATCCGAGTCCCGTACCAAGTATGGAAGGAGTTCGTTCCTGTGATGGTATAGATAATCTTCTGCAATTCCTGAATCAGAAGGATCTCATCTCGTACCTGGACAACCTCCCCCGTGACACTGTACCGCCAATCGTGCTCTACCCCAAGGCCTCCACACCTACGGCACTCTTCTCGTATCGTTGTGTAGTCGATCTCAAGATAGTTCAGATCTGCACGAAGTGGCTCTTCAAAGACAATCAAACGAAGAGGACGATCATTGAGGGTGTTGATTTTCTGAACCAAGGACCATCCAGGGATTACCTTCTTCCCTATGAAGCTCCGATTGACAGGGATCCCAAGTGCAGTTGCTAGTGTGCTACTCGAGTCGATGAAGATAGTTGCACTTGGACCAATCAAATTGGATCTGAACTGAATCCTGTTGTTGGTCGTGAAGAATCGAACTCCATTCACTCTAGTGTTGATCTGCAAAGCCAAGTGATCTGGCTGAATTCGATACCCCCCAGGGATTCGAATATCCTGCCATGCATCAGCCCCAACCTTGATCCTAAGACGATCGTTTACCCCCGCAGAAATCGTAAATGGACCCGACCTGAGCCCCCCAGATTGAGCTGGAGTCTGCACCCCATAGGAGGGTACGTTCGTCACCCCATTTACTCGAACCACAACCGAGTTACTGGATGCGATGGGTCGCATTGGGGTGGCAACTTGTCTATCCCCACGCAGCAACAAGTACTCCTCAACAACCAAGTGAGGGCACAACTGCTCTAATTGCCGATCATAGCTCATGCGTTGGTCCCTCCACCTGAAACGGTATACCCATCAGCTCCACGTTCGACAGAAGGACCTTCTGTCGTGGCCCGAGTCCCTCCCTGGTCGTAGGAAGACATAGGAGCATGAGTGTACTTGCCGAACGGATCCTGACCCTTATCATCAGCAATCGCCCTGTAGCTAGGGTCAATGAAAAGTTGGCCAACTAAAGCAATGAGGTTCTCCAAAGAACCATCGACTTCGACACTCTTCTTAATCTTCTTGAGCTCATTGATCTCACTCTGAAGCTGATCCGAGTAGTCGATGGCTCTTCGAACCTTACGTTCGATTCTCTCCAAACGGTCGATGTTCCCCCTAATCCAAGACTTCATCGACCTAACCGCATTACCAGAGTCACCATCAGCAAGCCCTGGTAAGGGCAGCGGCTCCCCATTGGAGAGCATCTTAGCCGTATAGGTCTCAGTTCCCTTCAAGTAGAAGACCGGATCACTCATGCTACGCACCTGAAGGTCGTAGAAAGGGTCCCCACCCAACACCTCATAGGCAGCCATCAGCTTCCCGATGTAGGTATCGAATCCTGGAGTTCCTGTCGCATAGGAGGTTGGCCTTCCTCCAGTATCATAGGCAAATTGGAGAAATCCAATTCTTTGCCGTTCAATCGTAAGGTGCTTAATCCGCAAGTCGATGTACACCAGCTGACTTCGCGCGTAAGCTGTGAGTCTAGTGAACTGACTTTTATTAAAAGTACCAAGAAAGTCCATCATATTGAGAATTTCCTTAGGTACATTGAGGCTAGGTGAAGGATCTCCGGTGAGTCATTAAACATACCTAGGCCTTTATTACATCGAGCACAGAGTAATGCCCGAGGCGTACCAGTAGTATGGTCATGATCTGAATTAACTGAGCTAGACCTAGTACCCCCTCGCACCATATCTTGGTTGCAAATCGCGCATCTACCCTGTTGTTGAACCCAAGCGGCCTCAAACTGGTCTTGAGTCCAACAATTCTTGACTTTCCGATGGTACCTTGTAGATGAAGCAATCTTCTTACGACGATGCTTCTGATCCCCGTAATATTTATCCTCGTTATGTTGAGAAGTGCAGAGTTTGCACTTCGAGTTACGCTTCCCCTCAGTGTAAAAGTCTAACCTAGGAAACTCACCCCCACAGGAAGAACATATCTTCGTTAAACCAACTGGTACTGGCTTTGGCCCACAATGACGAGACTGCACCCCATTTCTAACAAGATAATTCCGTATAGTACCCGTGGAACACCCATACCTTTTTGCTAGGCCCTCCATAGAGGACCCATCAACATACTCAGAGATAACTGACTTCTCTTGATTTATAGTTAGGGCTCGACTAGACATCCTTATATTTACCCTGAGCATCAAAAGATAAGCCCGAAGGCAGTTGCGAAAGAACTAACATCGGTTCCCGCATAGGCCAAGGCTACTCCGGCAGAGTAGCCCCCGGGTCCCGAGGAAGGTTTCGTACCCCCAGCGTTGTCTATGGCCTTGATCCAACCAGGGATCCCCTCAGACGTACTTGGCACGTTCAGGAAGTAGAACCCTGCTGAGAAGCTGTCCAAGTAATTTAACAGCTCTATTAAGTACTTGATGAACCGTTCCAGGACGTCAATCTTGCGTACCACAGCATCAATGTATGCTTTGATCTCGTCGACCGCAGACTTGAAAGCATCCGCTAGGGCATCAATCCGATTGAGTAGGTCGTAGATGAATTGACCACTCCACGGGATGATGTCCCTAAGCAAACTAATGGAAACCCAATCTACAGGGGTGCCTCCGAGCGTGAACGACTTGATGAAGTTAACGGCATCCAACAGATTCAGCCTAGTATTGACATCGGAATAGGCCGCTGTGTACGTCGTGTACACGTCAGCCTCATAGGTTTGAGGGAACGTGCTAGGGATGTCATTGAAGGCCAAGACCATAGCCTGGATTGAGGTATTGTTCCCTTTGAAGTTCCCCTCAGTCGGGATCTGGCGTGGGATGCCTCCCTGATATAAATCCCTCAAGGGCTGCAGCATGGCACTATTCTCAAGGAGTGACGACCCAACCTGCTGGGCCAGCTGCGATGAAACAAGCTTGACGGACAAATAGTTCTGAGGAACGTCAGGATATTCTTTGGTAGTGGGGTCAGCAGTAACTGGAACGGGATAGGACATGGGCAGAACCCGAGACAAGGCTCCACCTATGTTGGTTAGGGATCCCTTACCCACCTCACTAGAAGAGGTTCCATTGATTGGAAGACCTGTGTCATCAAATTGGGAGTCCGCAGCAAGGGGCAACTGGAACCCAATGGCGAAGGCCATCTTGAAGGTGGCCTCGAGAATCGAAATCACATCGAAGTTCGCTGGGATGTTTGGCAACCTGCAGGTGAGGATAGGACTTGGCCTGCCCATGATCACTGGGTCATTTGGGTCAGAGCTCGGCCACCTCTGAATTAACTCACCGTTGGTGGCATCAACCTCTGGGGCGGGGAATTCAATGCTTCCATCACTTACTACCAGCGGCCCACTGAAGGCTCTGATTCGATAGTAGTAAGTGGTATCCTTTTCAACCTCACTGTCCAGATACCTGAACTTTCCGAGTTGGAACAGCGAGAACACTGAAGTGGAAGAAGTAGGATCAATAACGATGTAATTCTGGAATTGTCGGAAGACATCTCCTTGTTCATCCCTTACAATCACTTCCCGACTAATCGCCTTACCACGCTTGTCTTCGAAATTAGTCTCAGAGGTCGCCGTCATGGGGACGGGACCTCCAGAACGACTAGTCTTCTCGATCAACCACTTCTGAGGGATCAACTCACTAGAGACGCTAGCAACCAGATCGTTGAATCCTGGGTCAGGCGGATACTGTTGAGTGGCTAGGGTCCACTCGAGTGCAAACCCTTTCAAGTCAAACCCGAAGACAGAAGCAACCTGAATAATTGGATCTATGTTGGTGCCCCCGGTTGCCCCTGGCTTGGTGCCAGCAGGGAAGATTCGAGCGTTCGCCGGAGCTACATACTTGGCAGCCGTAATCTCCTTCCCGAAGAATCGAAGGAGGATCTTCATCAGCCTTAGTAGACCAAAGACCGTAGTGGCATCAGCCACAATAAGCACAAAGCCACTCTGCATACTCCCAGCAAGTGGTTGAGGTCGATAGGGATCCTTTGAATCAAACAACGAAGCTTTGAAGCGCTCGGTGAATGCCTGATACCCTCCCTTGTAAAGGTCGAAGTTGGGATCCCTCGTTGGATCTGGTATGTCGAAGTACCCATAGAGTCCAGTTCTCTTCAAGCTCTCAAACAACTGTTGAATGACGGCCAGAAGAGCCATCACAATCGGTCGAATGGGGTTACCAAAATCAATGAGGAACAAGCTGATGGTGTTGAGGAGAGCCTTGATGATCTCTAGGAATACAACTAGAGCCTCGAGAGTAGAGCGAACCCCCTCCAACTGATCCTTGCCAGGAATCTTGATCTCTAAGGCTTTCCAGTCTGCCATATTCAACTTCCGTAGGTGAGACGCTCTAACCGACGTCGTAACTCAGCTAGCTCCTGCTCCGAAGCCTTCTTCGTAGCCTGAACCGCAGTCTTGAGTTTGGTGACGATTCCAAACTCTTCCTTGTATTGCCACTCGGGTGGCTTGGTCTGGTCTTCAGGCATCACTGCACCGCCAGTAGTTTGATCATTGCATTAAGAGCTTCCTGTTGAGCCTTGATCCTATCAGCTATCGCCCGTTGCTTCTGAACAAGGATCCCCTTCTGAAGGTTGATTCGATCATCAATCCAAGCATATCGAGAATCGTAGAGCTTGTCCGTGTCCGCAAGGGTAGCCGTGATAACTGTGATAGCATCGGCTACCTGACTCTGACGAGTAGCATCTATCGAAACACGATTCGAGATGGCAGTAGGTGAAGTCCCATACGCTACAGCCAAAGTGTCAGGAGTCACAGGTACAAGAGTGGAGATCGCACTGGACCAAGTGGGCAATGGGTTTGCGAAAACGACACATTGTTGCAGGATAGTGAAGATCCCAAGGAGAGCTACCTTGGAAGCACCAAATACACTAGCTACGTTGAAAGTGATAGCTCCAATGATTGGAGATCCATCCACTACTATGTGAGTGGAGTCCACGATTTGAGTGACCTGGAAAATACCTTCACTTGTTTGAGAAACCGGCGCATAGACGTAGTCTCCTACAATTACTCCAGAGGCAACGAAATCCACCGAGCCGCAATAGATCACATTTGAAGCTTGAACCGTACCACTAGCAGAGTTCACCTTATAGGTAAACACATTGTTGTAGTAGCTCAAGATACGCGGGATCTCGACGTTGTAGACCACATTCCAAAGATTAGAGATATTGGTGATCAACCCATCTCGATCACTAAACGTGTTCAATGGCCTACAGACGCGATAGCTTGCCGAGACCAAAGGGGTGGTGAAGGCTGCATTAAGGGTAAGCTGAGTCTCCGAATCAACGGACACAACCTGACGCCTTTGGTAGGTGGGGCCTGAACGAGTTGCTACAACCGTATATCCAGGCTTCACCCCAGAAGAGATGAAGGTAGCTGTGCCTGAGGTCAGAATAGTACCTGAGGTATTAGCAACCCCAGAGATCAGGTTGGAAGAGGTAGTGACCTCGAATTGGAAGTAACTATCCTGAAGAGCGAATGCAGTTTCAACTACGAATGAGTTCGGATACACGTATTTGATCACGTGGTACCTAGTATCCGCTGAGAGGTTCAATCCACTCGTGATTCGCACCAAGTCCCCAGGTTGAATCGTAACCGATATTGGAAGGACCACCGTGATTAGAGTACGAAACCAGTCTAAGATCCCAATATTACTATAGGGATTATCCACATTCGGAGGAATCAAGTAACCTCCGGATGAAACGAAACCCAATTCGATTGCTATGTAGTTGGACCCTACAGAATTGCTCTCACAGGCGGGTGAGGGGTTAATCAGAGGGTACCTCTGATCCCCACTGTCATCCACAGCTTGCCCATAGAGGGCTGGGAACTTAACAGGTGAGGTCTCCAGATTCCCAAATAGCGCTTGACCTTCGAGGCACTCCCCTGCTGCTGGAGCGACACTGTTGATCCCAGAGAAAATCTCATGGGGTGTGACGTACAGCAAGTAACCATCGTCTTTATCCAGGTTGACATCGAAACCAACCTTGTAACTACGCTGATAGGTGGTGTCGCTCGAACTCAAGTACACTGTTGCCCCTACTGGGACCACTGACGCCAATGCAGGAACGTCAATGGTAGTGGGGGTAAACGTTCCGATAGTTACTGAACTAACATAAACCGTTGAGGAGTCTGCAATGGTCACCACCATACCACTTGTAAAGGCCACTCGGAACGGAGCTTGAGCTGTACCCGAGGTGGTGTCCACATTCAACGTAGTGTCTCCAATCTTGGCAGCGGCAGTGATCAGAGCACGAGGGAACTTACGGAAGAAGGTTGGACTAGTTCCATTGACGGGCTTCACTCCGAGGTCATAGATCTGATCCCCGTCAACCACTCCAGCCACAACAAGCCCAGAAGGGGTCTTCTTGGTTGGGTAGAACCTACTCTGAGGACCCGCTACATAGGCTTGTCGATAGGCTGGAAAACTAACTGAGATTAGAATCTGGTCATCGATCTGATTGTTCGCTGAGGTAACGCTGGAAGCTATTGATCCGGTAGTACCATCAAACTTGAACCTTCCATCCCAGTCCCCAACGATTCTTCCGTCCATCTGCTGGAGAACATCTTCAAGATTATTGATAACGTCATTGTAGAACTTGAGGGTCGTACGAGCCACGATGTCCTCGTTGGCATACTCACCCTCGTCATAAAAGGCTGACTTGTTCCCCTGCTCGTACAACTTTGGCTGAGAGGTATTTGATACGCGAGGCCCACTCGAGGGTACTGATGACTGAGCCTCTTTCTGATACTTCTCTACCATCTGCCCACGGAAGTTACCCATGGTCTCAACTCGAAGATAGAATGAGTCAGGGACGTAGGTTGAAGCCGTATAGATCAAGATCTGGTTCAGAAGGCCATTCTCTTTGGTAGGAACGATCGTATGGGTATAGGCTGATTGGAGTTGTCCGGGTTGAACGATTCGTTGCTTTGAATAGAGGATCGAGATTGACTCCCGTGGCTGAAGTCCTGTTACGAGAATGATCCTTCCAGTGTCATCAAGCTTGAAGTCGTCCGGAGACACTAGGATCTGACCAACCTGCCCCTCTACCTTCCGATACACGAGAACGCTATCTAGAACTGTTGTTTGGGGTATTTCGACAGGTACTGCCGGCATACCACTCGTCTGAAGGGTGGTCGTACTCGACTCGTAGATAGGTCTGATCGACTTGTACAGAGTCGAAGTAGCGTATCGGTACTCTCTCAGAGCCGTTGAAGTCAGAGTCACCTTAGTTGAGTTCGAGTTGGAGTCATAACTCGAGCCTGAAACCAGGTAAAAGTCTTTGTAAGTGCCTACAACGAAGTACAGGACTGATCCAGAGACATAGGTTCCGGCGACATCCCCGGTGAAGACTACCTGATTCATCCCGCGAGAGATGTTGCCATAGGTAGCTGCCTCCAGGATGAAGTAGACCGGTTGCGTTGGTGGGATGTTGACGGGCCCTGAAGAAATGTAGATCTTTGGATTCGTGATTGAGCTGCTGAATATCTGAGGAGCCAACAGATTGATGGTGGTCAGTCCGGTACCCACATCGTAGGAAGGCGCTGCCAGGTAGTAGACTTCCTCAGTCTCGATCCGTATCAAATAGTTGGCTGGAAATTCAGCAGTTCGATCCCCACGGACAGTGAAAGAAGAGGTTCCAGAGTTGATCTGAACCGGAGTGAGAATCAGATCCGGTCGAAGTACGACAACCGTGTTCTCTCCTCCTAGAGCTTCGTATGTGTAGTAGTCGATGTAGACATTCTCATCGGGATTTACAATTGAACCGTGGGGTAGTGCATCCGTCACCTTACTAAACCCAGAGGCTGTTGGAAGAACATCTGGAAGGAAAGTAATCGTTGAGTCCACAGCACTGACCCCAACCTGAGTCGAATCCTGAGGCCTACCCCCTCGATAAACGGTCGCAGTTGGATTCGTAGCTACAGATAACCCAGCCGGGTTGAAAGGGATCACCGAAGTTGGAGTTGAGTGTACAGTTAGTTCCTTACGATGAAGAAATGTACCGCGCTCGTTGGTCAGAATCGGGTCTAAGACCGTTGGGTCCGGGTTGTCTTGACTCGAAGGATACGTCAGATTGATCTGATCTCCACTGAGCAACCTAGTTGTTGTCTGGAAGGTTCCTAGATCCCCACTGACAATGTAGTCCACCCCTTGAACCAAGGTGGTTACCACGCTATCCCGAACCAACTGAACGACCACATGGGGATCGACGAACTGTACTTGCTGGAAGTATCTATCAGCCAGAACTTCGTACCCACGACGAATCTGATAAGCTAGGTTGGTTGGGCTCCCAGAAATCGAGGCATCGATGTTGAGGGTCGTCGAGCTTGCTACGCTCTCAATATCGTAGACACCTTCGTGAGGACCAGCCGTAATCACTAGCAAGTCTCCAGCCTGAACAGAGCTGAAGTTTGCCGCATTGTCGGCGAAGACTAGAGGAGTAGAAGCATATCCTGTGGTACCACTCACAATGAGTGTACCGTATTGAGTGACGAAGGATACAACTCCAGCATTCGCGTCAAGGAAGATGTCTCTTCCGATCACCTGAGTTACGAAGCCAGCTCCTTGATTCAAGGAGAAGGACGCATTCGAAGGATCGATGAACGGGTCTAGAGCTACAGCTCCCAAGGGGTAGGGGATCTGAGTGATCTGGGAGTTCACCCGGAAGGCATAGAATAGCTGCTTCTGGTCAAAGTCCAGCGTGTACCCAATTCCTGCTGGTGGCGAGGCTACATCCAACCTCGGAAGTGGCCCGATGAAAGATCCAGTACCCTGTAAGACCTGAAAGGTCATTGGGTGCGCCAGGTCATCTACTGGAAGCACAGGGAGAGCTACCATTGGAGCTCCGACAATAGGGCTTGCCAGGATAGCGTCTTCTATTGAGTAGAACGCAGTAACATCCTTCACGTCTGGATTTGATCCATCAGCATTAACAGGGGATCGAAAGAGACGTAATGAGATCCCATTCTGGATGAGTAAGTCTCCGTATACAACCGTCAGGGTGTTGTAGTAGTATCGAGCTTGATCCGCTGAGTAGAAGTTGACTAGTCCAGTATCTTGAGCTATTTGAACCTGATCGGACTTGCCACTCGTGAAGTAAGTAGCGTTGGGAACGAGGGTGAACCCAGCGAACTGGTGAACAATGGTGCTCCCGTTCATTGCGAGAATTGACAAGTCCTCGCCGGGAAGAGGAATCGGATTAAGGTAGATCCCACCAGCCCCGATAGTGCCAGAAGTGCTTAACCTGGGCAGAATCGAAACTTGGAACAGGACCCCGTCGTAGTACACTGGGAACCCATTGTAAGTGACTAAATCAGTTGCATTGAACCTGACCAATCCAGTGTCTCTAGCCCATTCGAAGCTACCTGGTGCCGGGCTGGTAAAGTTAGCCTCAGTAGCTACCGAGTTTGGGTTGAGATACCCCCCGAACCCGAACTTGAGTAAGGGGTACTGACCCGAGCTCGGAATCGGATTGAGGATGATCGTATCTGTTCCGAGAACTCCAATCTTTCCGATAGACTCCTTCAAGGTGAATGGAGCTTGTTGCTGGAACAAGACCGTCTGCCCACCATAGGTGGTTAAGTCCCCAGTGTTCCAATTCAAGTTGCCAGTAGCTAGGCTAACCTCAACCGAGCCACTCGCAGGGGTGCCGAAAGAAGCATCGTTGAGCACTGTGGTTGTGGAGAAGGTGATTCCACTCCCGATAGTACCAAGGGCAATTCTATACGGAGCCGACCCCGAAGGGATCAAGATCTTCAGTCTAGTGATATTCGAGTCAGGCCCAAGAACACCAACTACAGTGCGGGGACCACCTGGTAAGGGTCGGAAGTTCCCAACAGTACCATCGTAGTCGAACCTTTGATTGCTGGTTTCGTTCTTAGTCCACCCAAATCTAGCTGCAGGTAGATTTCCATCCCCTAGGACAACCACTAAGTACTCAGTTCTCCCTGGGTTGATTTCATCTGATGCAGGAAAAGCACTGTCGAAAGCGATCTGATTCGAGATCAGATCGTCAGGACTTGCTGTGAATGGGCTATTTGCAGAACCAACACGAGGTTTCTCTAATAGATAGCCCTGCAAACTTAGTGACATTTGATCCTCATTTGGAATCTAGATGATGGAGCCATAACCCGAACCCGCTGAGGGAGAGGGACCTCCAGCTCCTACAATGGCAACCGGCAAAACAAGAGTCTGAAGAACTATCCCGAGAGCCATGGAGATCGCGGATGCTTTCTCGGATGCACCAGAACCAGTGATCCCAACGCTAGAAAACCCCTGCATGATTGATGAAAAAGCTGGAGGGCCACTAATCCTTGCTATTGCTGCTCCAACTCCGACTGATGGATGCGTTGTGCTGATCAGTCCTTGTCCGAAACCCATGAACAACCCATTGGAGATTCCTGTAGCCTCCAATGGGGCCATTACACCTAACTGCCCATTGACAGCATAGGCCGCGAGCAGGCTAGACATCAGGAGGTTCTGGGGCACAATCAAGGGAGCGAGTCCTTTTCCAAGCCCAACTGCTCCTGTGTCCACCGTGATAACCTTGAGCTGCTGCACCCAAAGAGCTATTCCAGTACCAAGACCACTCCCAAACTTTGGAACCGCAGGACCTATGAGACCCACAGAGAAGATCCCAGTGGTTATGGTGGCACTGAGGATAGGAGCAACTAGAGGCATTAGCCAGTCTCTCTGAAAAGTGGTCTTTGGGCTGCTTCAATATAGTCAGCAATACGGCGGAACACCTCAGGTTCTGTACAATTCTGCTTGATTGTATTGGCTAAGTGACTAATCACCGCGATGTTCCCTGAAATGTATCCTAGGTCAGGAATGATGCGATCAAGTGACATCGACTGGGGGCCACATTTACCACTACCTCGTTCAAATGGTTGTCTTGTAATCGGACAACAACCATCTTTCGGAAAGCAGGACTTGATATACTTTGCTGTGATCCCGAAGGGTACTCCGTGCTCTTTAGCCCGGCCTCTAGCACCCTTGACCATCACTCTCTCGGGGTGTTTGGAGTAGTAACTTGTATGGTAATCTCCAATGGTAGCGCAGGAATCTGAGATAAATCTCAACACCTCATCCTGACCAACCTTAGCTAGCTCAACGTACTCAGCTATCCGACGAAATATGGTTGGGTCAGTACAGTTCTGCTTGATTGTATTAGCCAAATGGCTGACAACCAGCACATTTCCAACCACATAACCCAATTCAGGGATTATTCGATCCAAAGTCATTGACCTTGGTCCTACTTTACCCTTACCACGCTCAAAGGCTTGGAGGGTGACTGGGCAACAACTATCTAAGGGGATGCAATCCTTAACGTACTCTGCGGTGAGGTTGAATGCTACCCCATACTTTTTGGCCCTTTGTTTTGCAAGAGCTACCAGCAACTTCTCAGGATGATCTGTGTAGTACAGTTTTTGTTTAGTGTTTTGTTCCTGATAATGCACACTTCTATAGCTTTTGGCATAAGCTCTTAACCCCTCTGCATGAAGTTCATAGTATCTACTGTTATGCTCCCGTTGCTTTGTTAACCGTAACTCTCTAGCTTCAGGGTTCAAATTCTTGTACCATTTACGGGTGAACTCAGCATCACAAGCCCTACAGTGATAGCGATTAGTAGCACAAACCTGACCACACCTACACAACCTGACCTGTCCTTCAGGTAGCCCCCTTCGTTGATTGCTAACTATGTTTCTGTTTTTACCCCTCTGTCGAACGGCCTCTTTACCGAATACCGTTGACCACCACTTACGAAGGGTTTTGATACTTACCTGCAAATCCTTAGCGACGACTTCCGCATCCTGATCTGTATCAAACAAGGGTAGAGATCGCTTGAGGGCTTCTTTCAGTCGTTTGCTTTGCATGGTAATTACACTGAACTTACCAAAAGACTACCCATTAACGGCAAACCAGTTATGTAGTCAAGGGAGGGGCTACCTGGAGGCATAAGAGGAACCCCCCGCGCTACCCCAAGTACTGCCGCAGGACCACCCAACATCACTTTTGGAGCCGTCAACATAATCATAGTGGTAGCTGTCAGATTCATCGCAAGCCCAGCCGTGATTGCGACAGCCCCCAAACCAGCCGTCATCGAAATGGCTCCAGTTCCAGTTGAGAGGGTAACAACTCCTACCCCTGTGGTGATTGAGATGGCTCCCGTTCCTACGGTTACTGAGTAGGCTCCCGCAGGGCAACTTACCGCTACTGCCCCCGCGGCTACCGTGGTGGTCTTAGCCCCGGCAAGAATGTTCTCAACATGCCCACCAGCAAGAATGGTGCAAATCTTACCCCCTAACGCCACAGTCTCTTGATAGAGCATAGCGTAGTAGTTCTGGGTCTTACCGGAAACCGTAGTATTCCAACCGCCAACATTGGAGTTAAACCCGTTCAACCCATGAAGGTTGATGGTACTGGACTTGACTGTGTAGCTACCATCAACCGACTTCTGATAGCTACCCTTGACGACTTGCAGATCCGTACCGGAAACGTGGGTCTCAGCATTCCCTTGAACATCGATACTGTGAGCCACATCATCGACGGAGTTGGAGCCCCCTCGGAAGATGTTCTTGATGGCCCCTCGAAAGTTGGTCGTAATGCATTGACCGGTAGCGTCCGATCCCACATCAAGGAAGATCCCACCATCACAGGTAAGATGAATCGAGTACTTCTCAGGGGTGTTAGCCCCAATCCTAGCCTTAAGACAACCCTCGAGATTGGCCTCAACTGACACATTCTTGGAGGAGTAGTTCTCGTTTGAGGAGGCCGGAATGTTGGCGAAGAGCTTTCCTTGTTTGGACACGGAAACTACGAAAGGATTCCTTGAGGCAGCCCGAGGAGGGGTGATTTTGAAGAGGTAGGCCGCTGCCATCGTCAGGGCCTCATCAACCGTCGTACTAGGTGGTCGAAGACATTCCTCGAGAGAGAAACCTCCAGGGGCGCCCCTCTGGTCAAAAGTCTCAAAAATCTTGGGTTTCAATACCTTCCCGTACTGTCTCTGACCTAGAGTGGAGAAAGGATCGTTCCCCACTAGAGTTCCAAGCACGTACTCGATATAGGCTCGAGGACGATCAATCCCAAAGCCATCGATCTCTTCTAGCACCTCTTGCTCGAGGTCAGTATCATGTCGAACTTCAATCCTACGTTCGGTGAAAGCTCGTAGGGATCCTCCGTTGAGAGGGTCCTCGAAGTTGGTAGCTGGGTTCGCCGAAGCATAGAACACCTGACGCCCATTGGAGAACGTGAGTGAAGGAAACTCCGTTTCATCATTGATTCGGTCAAGGGCCTTATTTGTAGTCGGGTCAATGAAGGTAGAGGAACCAACTCCTGCTTTGGCAAGGTCATCTCTACCGAAATATCGAGTGTCTGGCCCTCTGACTACGTTTGTGATGACACCCTTCGAGTCCTTCTCGAAGATCTCCAAGGGGAGATTCATCGCACCTCGACGAACCGCCCCAGAGAACATGTAGACTGCCGAGTCCGATTCGACTCGATGGAGAGCTTGAGTCACCATCGTCCGATCGACATCTCTCAGCTCAATGAGGTCACCACCTCGATTGATAAATCTAACATCTTGGGATAACTGAAGCTCAGCCCCATCGGCTGACATTCCAACGATGTCCCCAGATCTACCCTTAATCCTCTTGTAGCGGACTGTTGGGCCGTAGAGTTTGTCAACGATGGTCTCATCCCCTGCTTCAATCTCCCCAGGGGGTACAGGGGCGAATGGATCAAACTTCAGCCCGAGCTTGTTCCCCATGGGGAGATAACCTAGGATCACCGCTTCGTAGATCTGCTTATTCCTACGACGGTACCCAATAACGACCATGGCCCCGACTTCCGGGATCCCACCCAAGAAGCTCCGAGGTCCTGCCAGAGGTTGAATCAGGTCCAACTCGTAACGGTTCTCAGATCCAGTGATGATCTTGACATCCGCCTTGAGGTTGAACTCATCTACTCGAGTGATTATGCCAACCCTCAGATTAGCATAAGGGTTGTCATTGCTAGCGAAGTCGCTATTCGGGACTTTACCGTAGGGGATGTTGGGTCCGTGGTGCATTGATTACCCGAGCTGAGAGAGCTCAGCCTCCTTGTTGGCTAAGCTCTGCTTGTCAACATCAATCCTACGTTTGAGATCATCGGTGCTCTCCGTACCAGTGATCCTAACGGTACCCGGGGTTGGAGTCGCATCGTTGAGTCTTCTCTGCAAGCTAGCTATGTCCGAGTTGATATTGGCTATCTCCTGAGTCAATTGAGCCTTCTTCTGATTCTTCTTCAGGTTGGACCCAAAGCTCGAGAAGGCTTGACTCAAGTCACTCTTAGATGACACCGCTTGCTGAGCTGTAGCTACAGGATCCCCAAGGGCAGCCCTATTCGGAGAAGAGAACGGTGGAGTGAAGTTACCAAAATCCTGATCCTGAGTTGCAGTAGTGAATAGGTCGGGCCTCTTTCGAACATTAGTCTCGAGCCCAGAGGGGTCTCCACGCAATTCATTCTCGAGTTGTTGATGCGGAGTGTCGAGGGCCTTGTATAGGGTAGCCAAGTACTGCTCTACCCTATTGATGATGTCACTTGATCTGGCTGTCGAAGCTAGGGGTTGGGTAAACTCCGCTTCAGTTAGAAGCGCGAATGAGGTCGTAGCATTGGCTGTGTTGCTACCAGTGAGGGACTCTCCAGCACTGGATGACGAGGGGGTGAGGGAGCTAACCTGATAACCAACGTTGATGAATGCCAAGTCATCTCGACCTGACATACAGGAACAAGTTGGGGCCCCAGGAACAAGCTCCGAACGAATAGTCATCTCTGCCAAAGTCAGAGCCCGTGAGAGTTGGGAAGCCTCGACACTGGCTGAGACCCCACCATCCTCAGGGGACCCCAACGGGGCGGCATCAACGAAGTTGTTCGAGGTAGCTGTAAACTGAGGAGACTTTAACCCGTCCTGTCCTGTAACCAAAGCGGCGGCCGTTTGAACATCCTCTGGGGTCAACCTAGCTACGGTATCTGCTGGATTGACATAGGCTGTGGTGACTGCGGTAATCCCACGAGACTGAGCATTGAGAGTAGAGATTAGGTCTCCAGACAACGCCAACTGAACCCCAACCTGAACCGACTCGTTGGATCGACCAGGATTGTAAACCAAGGACCCATCTCGAAGGGAGACCCCCCTCCCATAACGGAAGTGCCCAATGACCTCGAAACCCCTCTCATCTGATACGGGTCGAACCATAGTATTGGGATTGTTCAGCTTGATCTCGCTTCCGGAGAAGGTTGAGGTTTGACCATCCTTGGTCACCTCAATGTTTTTTGAAGGCATCAAAGCGAACTGATTGATCGACTTCCCAACATCATAGGCATATACGTACACGCCAGCCGAGTTCAACCCGTATGAGTACCTGTTGTGAGAGTACTTATTCTCGACTTCCAGATACTTATCCGGATCGAACCTCATATCCGCAGCAAGTTTGTTGACTTCTTGCCGTTGCTTGACTTTGGACTTGTTCTCCTTCTTAACTTCAGTATTGGTTCCGGGAGCCTTCTCTCCAGATACCGCTGCATTGGCAGAACGTGGGTCGTAAGGTCTCGAGTAGACCATCACCACATTTGGATAACCCACCACCTTACCCGTCTTAGGGTGTCGAAGAATCAAAGGCTCATAGGGGTCCAGCGTGGCAGGGTTGTTGGGGTCTACGTTGATCGGAGGCAACGTAGCGGCGTCACCAAGATCCAGTTTGAATGGGGTTTGGGCTAGTTGACGGACAGTAGGAGGAGTCTTCTGAGTGTCCATCTGAGTGTCCACCACCTTAGAGTTTTTTCCGGTAGGTGAGACTGCCTTTCTAGCCCCTGTGACTAAGGTTGAGATCCCCTTTGGAGCCGTGAACTTTTGCCTACGAGCAGTGAGCGACAAGGATGTTGTAGTCCTACCTCCGAATTGGATATTGTGGCTCAACCCTCGAATGTACCAAACCTCATCCAATGGAGCTAGGTAGACTGGGAACCCTAGACGCAACTCTGGTCTATGCGGGATAGTGATCGTTGCTTGATTCCTCTTGCAGTTGATCCTATCGAGGATATCCAAACCGTGGTAAAACATCCTCATTGTATCACCCATGAATTCAGATGGGTAAGTATGAGGTCTCCAACCATACTTACGAAGCAAGTGGTAATCCGTGACGCTAGTGAATGGGGTCACCTCCGCGCCAAGACCGTAATCGATATTGCCACCAAAGTTACCCTCAATGGTCAACTGAGTGACAACCTCGGACTCTGAATCGGTGAAGTCCCAATCCAGGACGTCAATGTCTTGAATCCAAGAGATTGGCTTGTTGGACAGGATGTCCAAGTTGTAGAACGGGGGTTTGAATACGATGTCTCCGGTGACATCCATATAGAACTCAAACCCTACTGCTTCCTTACACGAGTTGGCTATCTCGAGCTTAGTTTGATACTCAGACTGCCAGAAGTTGACTTCACCCGCAGAAGCAAACTGAGTTCGGAAAGCTGTTACTCCAGGGTCCGTCGGATCGAAGATCAACTGTGCCGCTGAAGGCCCGCCATTGGCATTCCTAACAGCATTGGCTATTGATTGCTGTCCGGGTCTAGCCTTACCGGATTTGTAAGCATGAGCTATGGAATCCCCTCGAATAGCAATCCCATTGACCCCGTACAATAGAAGGTTTGAACGGATTCGTGTGAATCGGCTCGACCAGTACTGCATGATGTCGCCCATCGTGGACTTGAAGGTCTTGGCCTGGTCCCGTTCCTTAGTCAGACTCGTCAGGGACCCAGTCGCTACCATGACGTCTCCAAACGCCATGTTCGACAGGGTGAAGATCATGTCGTAGACGTTGGTGCCATACAAGGTATTGCCAAAGATGGATCTACCAAGCTGTGCACTCGTCCCCAGGAATGCCGGATTGATGTTCATCCGACAGAGCTCCCACCATTTCAGAATGTCAGCGCACTGGATGGTTACCGTATGCTCTCCGCCGGAGAAGCTACTGCCAACTTCAGTTACGAGACCCCAAAACATTGGGTAGTACTGAGGTAACCCCTCGAGAACATAGTATCCTTTCGAATAGATCTCAACTTCCATCATCGTAGTGATGATGGGGCGACCGTTGAAGTAGAAGTCATCGATCACATGTCGAGGGACGCTAAGACTGATGCTAGCGCTACCTGGGACACTATCAATATCCAAGTTCACTTGGATGCTGGTGATGTACTTACCTAAGTCAAACTTCCTCTTGCAGATGGGGCAACCAGTAAGATCGGTCTCACCATTGATGAACACCATAGCGTCGGGAGCAATAGCTACCGTTGGCCTCAAGTTAGGTTGGTAATTACCTTGAAATGGTCCACGCGCCATGATCAGGCCCCTCTCAGTCCAGGAGGTAGAGCCACGTCACCCCCACCAAAGTTTGACACCAATTGAGTGTTCGTACTGATGGGTGCACCAAATCCTCCAGTGAACACTGACTGAACGTTGTAGTCCGTCTCAGTGGGGCCATCCAAAAGGAAGGTTGCCCGCACAGTGAACTCAATGTTATACTCTAATGAGTAGGGTGCTGAGTCATTCTCTGTGATGTTGAAGCTATCGAACGACCCGATGTACAACGTATTGTCATAGTAAATGTAGATAGATCCAACCAACGACAACCTGGATAGTAGGTTATTCTTAAGTGTGTCCGCTAGGGGATTCACGAACAACCCACCATTGTTCCTATAGAGCAGGTACAAACTCAAGAAGTTCTGGTAGCTGGCTGAGTATTGACGGGCCACTCGAGTTAGACCTGGACCTCCACCTAGGTTCTCGGCACTAGAGCTGGGAAGGGTATCGATGGCAAAGAAAGCAGCGATCTTCCCAGAGATACTCATCTTGTCTTGTTGCTCACCCCAGTGCTCAATGATGGGTCCCTCACGAGTAAAGTTACCATCGGAGACTACCTTCTCCGAGCTGATCTTGAAGCTGGTAGGGTTGACTAGAAGGCGTAGCGGTGGGGTAGTCCGCATGATATCCAGAGCCTTAGCGGCCATGGCGGCCTCAGCTCTCTGGGCATTCTGATACTTAGCTCCTAATTCAGTCTTGTTCAGATCAATACGATCTACGGTCTTTGAGTCTTCTTTCCTCGACTCACTGGCATTAGCCGAACCTGAATTCTTCCAAGCCCCATTAGACCCATCTTGATTCTGTGGCGCCTGAGCAATCAAGGGGCAGTTGGCATCATAAGGTGAACCAGAATTGAGGCGGTATCGATTGTTAGGCTTCAAACCCCTACCACGATTTTTACTAGATCCTGGAGCAACCCGCTCCATGTAAGTGGCCTGATTCTCATTGAAGGCGCAACAATCCGGGGCTCGAGTGGGCAGGTCAGTACCAGCTCCAAGCTCCAACCCATAGGGTTTCATAGCCTTAGAGATTGAGGTAAGAAGTGAAGGCATTCCACTATAGTAAGTGGAGACAGAAGATTCCGTGTACCCAGTTTGAACCACCGAAGTGACATACCCAAGGGAATCCCCATTCTGAGCAGAAGCCACAACGTTGTCACTTTGAGTCAAGTGCCCAATAAATGCCTTAGCCCCAGCTTCTGGAGTACCATACGACTTGTAGTACTTCCCATTAGGGGCTCCAGACTCGGGAGGACCCCTGAAGTAGTCGGTTCCAGCGGGTGGGGGAGTCGTACCGTAATTGACCATAAAACCGAAGTTATTGTTGTAACCAACCCCACTGGTTTCCCTCAGACATTGAGCCGTATAAAATTGAATCTCAGTTGGTGTAGGTTCCCTCTGGAACTTGTCTCGATAAGCTTGCGAGAAGATGCTGTACAACTGGGGGATCGAGAACTGGGTCTTGATGGCATTAGCTCCATTAGGTCCAATGTTGCCAGCAGGGTATTTGATTCCAGAAGCTAAGGTTCCAGTGCCTTGCTTTATCGTGTACCCCTCAGCAGTGACAAGAGCCCCACCACTAGAACCTCCAGCACTGAGAGCCCCACCTGCCGCGAATGGCTTCGCCCCACTGAAGTCAAGTTCTTGATCTGGATACCCCTCTGTGGATGCAATCGAAGCCGATCTATCCAAAACCCGATCAGTGATATTCGCAGATGGCGGAAGTAAACCAACGACGAATAGCTTGGGATTCGACTTGGTTTGGGATACGGGAACAAAGTCCTCATTCAAATCAGAGGTCAACTCAAGCGATGAGTGATAACCTAGGATCTGATAGATAGCGGGACCGTAGTAGTCCGCAGCCTGCTCAATTTGATTGATGATCCGATCTTGACCTCCCTTGAGCTCCGGGGGGCATGGGTTGGCAATGGAGTTCCCGTTACTGACAGGGGCAAAGGTCTTCCCCTGAGCAGTTGTAGGATCCATCGGGGTATTACCCCAAAAGTCCAAGTACCCTTGTGGGTTAGCTTCTTTCCCTGCCATATCAAGTACCGCTTGGTAGTGCTACATTCCCCCCACTGGCTGGGTTCAGAGCAACTGTGGTGGTTCGATTGGATGATTGGAAAGACGCTGATCTTGGAATGATCAGCTGTGAATTCTTAGGTACTTGGTGGATTATCCTCTCTACCTTGAAGGTCCACGAGAGCTTGAAAGCAAACGGACTGTCATCGGTCTCTTCAACTGAGAAGTTCCTAAACGTTCCGATGTAAGTACCGCGATCGAACATCAAGAGAATCCACCCTTGGAGAACGATGGCCCCTTCTGGATTGTAGACACTCCCATTATTTCGATACAGGTCGTACAAGTCTCGATAACGATCCCAAGCAATCGTTCTTTGGCGAAGAACCGAGGATAGTCCAGTGTAGAGGTTGATGAAGGCTCCCGTTGATTGATCCACTGAAATCTCAGTTAGATCATCCCCCCAGTGCCACTCCACATAACCCCCTCGAGTAGGGGCTCTTTCCACCTTCTTGTTGAAGCTCTCTGAGAAGTTAGACGGATTGACATGGGAGATCAGAGCGTGAGGTAAGAGAACCTTATTTATGTCATATGGGCTAGTGACTTGGAATGCCAGCGGTATGTAGTTTCTACGAGTATCAACTCCATGGACATAGTGGGGCTTGTCCAGAGGCTCAACTGGAGTGAAGTTAGATTGGTTTGCTGAAGGAATGTAGGCCATTAGCTAAGCTTTTCCCTACGTTTGTACTCATAAATGCCCTGAGCGATCTTCCCTTTCAGGAAGTTCGCTAAGTCAGCCCCACCAATGCCATCCACGTGAAGATGGATCTCCCCGCCACCACCTCCAGCGGGTACAATTCTCTCTCCTCGGCCTACGGATGCTAAACCCTCACCCGGAGCTGGATTGACTGTTGCGAACCCTCCATTGACTCCAGTAACAACACCACCGGCTGCATTCGGGAGTAAGGCTGCATTTCCACTCTCCCGAGCATTCTTCTGTTGATCCTCGAAGGCTGATGTTAGTGTGTTGAGGCCGCCAAACCCTGAAGCCTTCATTCTACTTAAGGTCTCTGCTGGATTGGTCGAAGTGTAGAGAGCATACTCAAACAAAGCATCCTGGGCTCCTAAGTGAGTCCCCTTGTGGATTACATCCTGGTAATCCCCATTAAGCTGAGTCTTGTCGAGTTTAACCCCCTTCACTCGCATAGCATTCCACAGATCTTGAAGGCTACTGACGGTGGCTCCACCTGTGAAGTCGATTTGATCCATGACTGCAGCACTCATCTTCTGCTCATCAGGTAGGGTTGGCATCGCTGTAGCTGGACTAGCTGTCGCCCCTGTACCAACGCCTTCTATAAGAACAGGATCTAGAGTTGGAATCGCTGTAGCTGGGTTAGCGGTCGCCCTTGTACCAACACCCTCTATAAGAACAGGATCTAGAGTTGGAATCGCTGTAGTAGAGCTTGCTGTCGAGGAGGATCCACCCATACCAAGATTGGCGTACTTCCTACCTAGGGCTGCGGTCTTAGGGGCTCCTTCCATTAGAAGACGTCTTGAGATCGAATCTGTGAACCAAATACCCATCTTCGAGTAGAGATCCGCCATTTGGTCTTCATTGAGACCTCCACCAGAGATCGCTTTCATCACCCCCATAGCGTCTCCTTTACCTACCCCCTCCATTCCGGCTAGGACCTTTCCGGCAGCAGGTCCACCAATCCCCGCCGCTTTCAATGCGTCTCCCATATCAGTGGCCAGATCCCCCGTCAGCGATCCGCTAGCGAATAAATTAGCAATACTCCTCGCCTGTTCTTTCTTACCAACAATGTCCTTCTCGTCCTTAGAGTGGAGTAGTTGATCGATGGACTTAGCAGTGGCTGATCCAGACATCGACCCCATAAACTTGCCAAGATCACCACCTCCAGCAGCCCAAGCTTTGACCACGTCACCACTCTTAGAGCCCAAAGCAGCCTTCTTCTCAACAGCCGTTTTGGGACTCAAGAACTTTGCAGTCAACATATCATCTAGGTCCATTAGGACCGAATAGATGTAGTTGTAGAGGGCATCGAAGATCAGATCCAACTTGTCGACCATGCTCTGAGTTCTCTGACCCTGCTCTTCACCCATCTTGCGCATCGCTTCAGCGTCTTTTTCAGCTTGAGTCTTGTTAGCGCCAGCGTTCTTCTCATCCAAACTCTTCCAAAGTTGGGTCTCAGTCAGTGACGCCACCTGCTGTTCGATGAGATCTTTCTGACTCGCCAAATCCTTGGCGGACATCTTCTCATCGATCTTTCCGTACTTCTTCAAGGTCTTAAGCAACAGCTCTTGCTCATCAGCAGTACCATCAATTGCCCCTACCAAGTCATTTCTCTGCTGGTTGATAGCCCGCTCCATCCCAAGCATAGCCTTGGCCTGCTCATCACCACCGGCAGCCAAGGATGCATAGCGCTCCCCAGCAACGCCACCACTCATGGCCGCCTCAAAGCTTGAGGTACCAGCCGTGGCTCTGAGCTGCTCCTTCTTCTGGAGATAGGCTCCAATACCACCAACGTTCTCAAGGGCCATAGCGGCCCCATAGGTGCCCTTCTGAAGCTGTTTTGTAGCCAGGTCCAGATTCTGAAAAGCCTCCTGCATTGACCCAGCACCTTGGAGCTTACCAGCCTTCTCCAAACCCTTGAGACTTACCCCACCCACCTTCTTGCCTTTGAGGATCTCGGCCGCTTGCTCTTTGGTAGCTGAGGGGGCTGCCCTCATGACCTGGGCTATCAAGTCCTCTTTCTGCTCAGCAACACTTTTCTTGAGAGCGTCGATACCCTTTGATCCACCAAGCAAGGTTGCCTTCAATCGATCCGTTATTGAAGTCCCTTGGAAACCCTTTGCAAACTCCTTCAAGAACTTGTCAGCAGTACGAGGGCTCATCACCTTCCCTAACTGAGCAAGCATCTTGGTGGTCTCGCCTATCCTAACTCCATAGAGGGCTAGATCTGAGGAGACCCCACGGAGCATTGCGAAGAACTTGTTCTGAGCTATTCCAGAATCTTCTGCAGCTCGACCGATCATGTCGAATTGCTTACCTAGGTCATCGAGACCAGATCCCATCTGCTGCATCATCTCAGCTTGCATTTGGGCAATCTCATCCACCGAAACGCCAAACAAGCGAGAATATACAATGGACTGCTTGGTGATGTCCGTGTACTTCTGGAAGCTAACGGTCATCTTCTCTAAGGTAACGCCCTCACGCTCGAGAGTATTGATCACCTGCTGGTGATCCTTGGCCGTTGTTCCCATACTGAAGTTCATCTTCAGATCGGTAGTCTCAGAACGTAGACGCTTGAGAGACTCATCCATCTTCTCCATGCCAGCTTTCACATTCCGACCCTTCGAGGCATAGGTATCCCAAGTGGACCCACCCTCAAGAACCGTACGGTTCATCTCCTTCACGGCCGCGTCAGCATCGAGGAGGAGTTTCACTAAGGCAAAGAGAGCCCCACCTACCAAACCAAGCATCGGACCAAGCTTGGAGAGGCTTCCAAGTAGCGGACCAATGCCCTTCATTGCTCCACCGATGCCCTTCAGAGTAGCACCAGTCATCCCGCCCATCTCGGCACCCTTGGCTGCTACTCCAGCACCCTTGGCCATCGACCCCTTGGCGAGACCTTTGAGCAAACTACCAGACATCTTCATCCCGGCCCTACCGAGACCAAAAATGTCCTTCCCAGACATCGCACCAACCGCGTCCTTGAAGCCTTCAGCTAGTTCGGCCCCAGTCTTGTGAGACTTGATTCCCTCGATGAACTCTTTAGCTTGCTTGGCTTGAGCAGAACGCTTCTCAATCTCAGCTCCAGCTCCGGAACCAACTACCTTCTTACCAAACGCTCGACGTTTGGTATCATACCCTTTTCGAGCCATCCTGATTGACTTAAGACTAGCCTTCTTTTCGGTCTCGAGTTGATCCTCAAGTGTCCTCTTCAGAGTCACGTCTTGTTCCTTGAGAGCTCTCTTCTCGAGGACTGTGATCTTGGACTTCTCCCTTCTCACCACTTTGGTAAGGTGCTTATAGGCAAGCCCCATAGCCTTAAAGTCCTGATCAAACTTCCTACGAGTCTTAGGGGACATCGAGAAAGCAACCCCACGAAGCGCATTCTTAGATCTTGCTAGTTCCTTACTGAAGTTCTGAATCCCCTTCGAGTCGAATGCTTTGATCTGAAGCTTTTGACTTACGGTCTTCCGCAACTGCCTGTCAATCGTGGAGATTGAACGCATTGCCTTTCGAGTCTCTAGCTCGACGTTGAACGCTAGTTCGATATCTTCACGATTCGGCACAGGTTATCTCCTGAACGGGGTAGCGGTAGATCTAGTAGGGGGTAGGACCCTGATTTCAGAAGGGTCCCGGTCAGTTGTACCCACCCCAGACGTTTGATAAGTAGGGTCGTCTTCAGACATATACTTGCTGATAAAGGAGTCCAATCTCTCGTCAGCCATCTCAGGATATACGATCCTGGATGCTGCATTCTGAGCTTCAATCTGCTTCTTGTGCCAGATCCTTTCCTCAACCTCAGCCTTACTCAATCCTTCGAGACTTGTTACTGCAGAGTATGGGCGTGGTGAGTCTTTGCTCTTCTCCTCATACAAGTTCCTAAGCTTCTGCTGACGTTCCAACACTTGCTCTCTTCTTCTGGCTTCTTCTCGAGCAACGACCTCATCATGCCAATCCCTCTCCCCACGAAGGCTCCTCTCCAACTGATCTGCTAGCTCCTCAGAGGTCCTAGCTACCTGCATGATATAGCGACCCTGATTCTGAGCCGCCTCTGGACTCTCTCGTAAAATCACTTGTCGAATCAGCTTGTCTCGTCGCCTGACCTTCTCCTCGCGCTCCTTGATTCGACGGTCCTTGTCTTGAGCGTAGAGCTTACGGATCTCCTTACCCGCAAAACAAGATCCAATGAACTTGGCGTTATCCCACTCCCTCTCAGCCCCGTCTTTCATGTCCTCATAGAGATTGAGAGCACGCCAAGCAAGTTGAGCATAGTTCAACCCAAGACTCTGAGTCCCTCTTATGCCAGTGGAGGACGAGGCCATCAGATCCAACCCTTTCAGTTGGTGCCAACGGTACCTCGAATAACTCTCGATCTGATAGGCTTCGGTTAGTACTACAGCATCCGAGGCCTTCTGGTTCACCTCAGACAGGTACTGGACAATCTTAGCCTTAGCTCCACCTGGTAGAGTTGAGAACATTTCCTCCAATTGAGGCACCCAAGCATCACGATCCGGGAGGATGTTCTGACCATCGATCATAAACACGCCGTAGGCCATGAATGCCTTGTAGTACCTATCAATCGACTTCCCGGTAACCAAACCTACCGGCCCACTCATCCATTGGAGATACTCGTACTCCCGGTGATTAATGGACTTGAAGACGAATTGAACGTCGTTGATGGTGGCAGGTAGAACCAAAAACCCACGAAAGAGAAGACTCTCAACATCACGATAGATCCTAGGATCTACTTCAGGTTCCTTGGGTGCCGGAATCCGAATGTCCTCTGGATCAATCTCTTGGGGTTCAAAGCTCTCTTCGGCGCCCTCTACAATTTGGTTGATCCTATCGTTGAGGGATGGGTGAGCCATAGCTCACCCCCTCGGTGTGGGCCGGTAACGAGGGTTCACCCCAGCTACTGGGGGACGATCCAGAATGGACCCAATGCCGTTAGTAGGGTCACTCCTGGTGGATGGGGATGCCGAAACCACAGACCCACTTGGAATTGATTCGGCTAGCCTAGTTGAACTCTGAACTGCCGGAGCGGTTGCCACGTTGAGACGCTCAACCTCGGAGGAGGGTGGGGTAAATCCTCCTTCAAGTGCTTCCAGTTCTCGAGATCTTCTGAGGACCTCAGGAGAAAGAGGTATGAGAGGCTTGCGAGACTCCTCAGCGACTTCAGCCCGACTCACCGTTGGAGGGGTAGGCACCGGAATACTCACAGAGCGTTGATTCAAGGGTACCCGGGCGGGTCTTACCTGTTGCTCTGAAGTCGCAAGCGTGGGTGCTGGAGCTTCACTCTCAGAGGAACGACCGTTGTTGATCTCAGAGGCTACCCGACCCAAACGCTTGTCAATGGTCTCAAGCTCCTCCTTCGAGGTCTTGGACAAGTACCCAATCTCATCAAGGATCCTGCCCACCAGCTCAAACGGGATCTGCCCTTCAAGTTCCTTAGCCTCCAAGAGCAACCGCTTAAACTTGTCCTCTGGAGTCTCATCAGGGACTCGGAACTCGATCCCCTCCACAGCCTTTTGCTCAGCAAGTTCGATGACGTCACTAAATTTACGAAAAGCTGAGTTGATGGATTCCTGAGACCAGCTCGCTAGGATGTATTCCGCAACGAACTTGTGACGTTCAAGGGCGATGGTCTTAACCTCATCGCCCTCTTCGATCTCAACCTCAATGAATTCGAACTCTCTAAGGCTCTCCCCATTGATCTCGATAAGCGATCTGCACAAGTGCCCTATCCTGTAGCCCGTCATGTACTCGATGTCTTCTAGCCCATCGATCTCCTCCATTACAGCCTTGATCTCTCCAGGCTGTAAGCTACGTAGGACTATGTCGCAACCGTCTATCGTAAACCGTTCTTCTACCTCACCTACTCGTTGAGCCTTCTGAATTGCGTCTTGAATCTTGCTAGCTTTGAGTCTTTTTGCCATTCTCATACCTACGGTGTGAGAAGGACTTAGCGGGGGATACGGGGAACTGAAATTTACATCTACATCCCAGCTAGAGGTAATCTAGGCTCCACAAGGGAGATTGGGGCATGAGGATCTGTATCTAATCTGATCTTGTGTACATTCACATCCGTGTCCGCTGGTCCATCTCATCTATTGCCTCGGAGATAACCACGTCTTAGGGAATCGTCCCAAGTGCCACGTCTTAGGTGACTAAGCCTACCTTAGGCTGTGCACCACCCGCAAATCTCAGAGAGAACCCAGCTCCAGCAGTACCACCGCCACCCGGGGAAAGACCCGAATCGATGAACTCGCCATAGTTGGACACTCCGTCGATGATATCGGTTACCGTGACTGAACTGTTCTCAGCCACAATGGCTGCATCAGAAGTAAAGGATGCAGAATAGCTGTTGAGCCAACACCCTTCAAAGAAGGTGAAAAGCGCCTTGATATTGTTGGTGTACATGTTGTTCACACCAGAAGGCTGAGCCATTGCGCTCTTAACCGCGATTGGAACCCCAACAATATCTTCCTTCGAGCTAATCTCACTGAAGACTAACTCCTGCTTGATGTCGAAGGGCCAACGGTGATGACGAAGAGACCTTACAAGCCCCTCGATTCCACCCTTGTAACCCAACACCTGGAAGATGTTGACCGTGTACATCAAGGTACGGTTCAAGGTCAACGTCATAGGCTCAGTAACGCCGGGAACGAGCTCGGCGATCATATCGCCGAAACCAACCCCACGTACCGGATCAATAGTACGTGATTCGTCAAAGCCAAATTCCGAGACTGCGCCGATCTGTTGGAACTTGTTCTTTGAAACCATGTAGGAATACAATTTATTCTTTTGTGATACCGCAAACCGAGTATTCGGAGCGGTCCCGGCCCGGTAGACAAATGTGTCCAATTCACGAGGAGATCCCATAACTCACTCTCTACTTTCGTTTTGGTTAGCTTGTTTTTTAACTACTATAGGGAATAGGTGGGGATCCTTTGACCCCTTCTTAGAGTTACAAGGCTGACAAGCTGGGACAATGTTAGACCTTGTATGAGTACCACCTTTAGAGATCGGAACACGATGGTCTTGGGTTAGCTTCATTGGAACAGCCACAATAAGCACATTAAAACCCAAACTCGTTGAGGATCTCCAACCATTGATCAAAGGTGAAGTCAGAATCCTGAACAATAGCATATCGTCGAAGACGGGCTTCAGGGTGTTCAGTATGCCACTTACGTTTTAAAGCACGGACTCGTTCTCGATTGGAAGATACCCAATTGGTATATAACTCACGAACCCTCTCAGGATTGTTCTCCCTCCACCGCTTAGAAGACGCCTTAGCTTGCTCAGGATTGTTCTTCAACCAAGCATGGTAAGTGGCCTTAGCTTGCTCAGGGTGATTAACCTTCCAAAGTTTAGAGGCAGCCAATCGGCGCTCAGAGTTAGAGTAGTATACCCTATGTCGTTCTCTCTCAACCACCCTCTCTTCTTCAGAAAAAGGATGAGAATCTCGAAACGCCTTGGAACGCTCACGGGAAACCTTTCGTTCTTCCTCAGTAAGCGGGTTGGCTTTTCTCTGATCTTTTCCCTTCTTAGAACAGCACTCTCTGCACCAAGAGTACCGACCGTACTTACCTGTCTTATGCTTCTTGAAAGCACTAAGGGGCAGACCCCTGCCACAAGGACCAGTACAGACCTTCTTCTCAAGCGCGCCATCGTCAAGATCAAGCAGTACTTGATCTTGAGCAGACGACGGAAGAAGGTTTGAAGTCAGCATTAGGCAAAGTGAGATTGGATCTGATCAACCATCCCGGACAGCTTACGTAGCTCTGCACTGAGTGATGGATCATCAAGGCTTGATTCCTTGATCAGGGTATCCAGCTTCATAGTGATGAGGTTCAGGTCTTTTCTGGCAATTTCGGCACCCTTTTTCGAACTAGCTTCGATAGTTCGAAAAGCGTTCTCGACTTTAGACATCACCGAATCGGCGAATGCCTCATTGATGAAGGGTACCTCGGAGGCAGCCAACTTGTAGTAAGTGGTGTTTTTGCTCTGATCCTCACCAGCGTAGGGGTTCTCGACTTTCGTCTGCTTAGCAACGTCCTCAGCAGGTCCAGTGACTTCACCCTCGGAGGCCTTCTTGACCTTCAGCTCTCCGTACTCACCACTTTGAACAGCGGGGTCATAACGTTTGGCAAGGCGCTCAGCTAAGGTCTTCTTGAGTTCCATGGGAAACATAGTCCTTGGGTTGGCTTCGAATTCTTTGGCATAGGCCTTGACCCCACTTTCGACCCAATACAACCAAAGCTTGGGGGATTGCTCGGGGTCATACTTACCGGACTCCATCTTTCGCTTCAGGTTAGCGATGATGCTATTGAACTGAGCGTGCAGAGACCCTGTGTTGTCCATGAACAACTCCAAGTCCTCGAGCACATCCTCATCAACTGCTGCCTTGATGGTCTTCCCGGTGACCTCCGAAAAGAGATCTGAGGCTGTCAAATGGAAGGAGCTGACGTCCACTTCCGAAGCTGACCCACAACCTTCAACCTTCGAAAGCACTTCTTCCAGGCTAGCGAGTTTGAAGTAGAAGGCTTGATTGTCACTCTGGCCCTTGGGGGGCTTCCCCAACTCGGCCACGAGAGCCTTCAAGGAATCGACAGAACCCTTGAGTTGATCGGCACTCTGAGACCCAGAGGCATGCTCCTTGGCTGTTTGCTCGATCAAAGCGATCTGCTTCTCAAGCTCATCAATCTGACTTCGAATCGCCTCAGCCTGTGCGGTATCTGGATCCATACTAGTGCCTCGACCTTGTTGCTCAGCTCCAACGTGTGTGGTAATCAATGGAACAGCTGGGATAAACGGATCATCGTCTGAAGCCCAACGTGCGCGCTTGGGCTTCAACAAGTCCTCTAAAGCAAACAAATCAACAGCAATGATCGCCTGTTTTGTTTTGAGAAACGTGTCCAAAGCCCTACGACACTCGTGAGATCCACGAACTAGGGAGGAAACTAACTTGAGAACGGACACAGATCCCAAGTTGATCTCCCTACCATCTGGGAGATCTACGTAGTCTCGAAAGCCATCGGTAGCAACTGTGACCAGAGTTCGTTGATTCATCTTCGTACAAGCGCGCGAGTAGGGCTACTCTGTACTTGTAACAACAAGATTACAACTCGAGTTCCGATCTGGTGGAGGCACGGGATAGTATCCGATGCAGGTTGGGTTAATAACTCAACCTAGAACTCAGTGACTTTTGGGTCTGTTGGATCCAATGGGGATCTTCTTTGACTGTATCCCATGCCTAGTCAAAAACCCAAAAATACCTTCAACAGATGAGATACTAGTGCCTGAGTCCCAACACTGGGTGAGTACAGAAAGTCCCCTTCAAACTTCCACTCTGGAAGCCCATTGGAGAGAGACTCAAGCTCATTTAGAAACGGAACAGCCTTGGGGAGCTGTTCCCAAGCCCTCTCGTTCTTCCTAGAGGCAAGAATCCGACGACGTCCATCCACTTCAGGACCTAGAAGAACCCCTCGAAGGTACCCCTCTCGATAGAGAACCTCCCAAGCATCTATGGATACCTCGAGAGCATCCGCAAGTACGAAACCATTAGATCCGACATCAATGATACGTACCTCTGGAGTGGATCCCCCCAAGTTTGGGTACTTGCCTTCAGTGAGATACTCACGGATCCACTGAACCATAGTGGCGATTCGTTCCCCAACCTCTCGATTCGTCAGATTAGGCGTGAAGAACCGTGGAAAGGCCTTGAAGAAGCCCGAAACGATTGGGTCTAAGTGAGCCAACATCTGGGGCCCAAATCGATGAGCCAAATCCACCCCATAAACTAGACCCGGGGTAGCTGGTAACAATAATAGATCCCTATTCAGGAACAAGGAGATCGCAAGGATGGTGTCCGGAGCTCGAACCCTCTTGGTGGAAAAGGTCAGAGGCAACTTGGTACCGATCACCAAATCCTCAAACAGTCGAGTCAGAGCACCTGTACTGAATGGGTCAAACCCCTCACCATGATGGTTGTAGACCCCCTCTCCTACTTGAGATGGACTAGAATCAACCTCAAATAGGACCGAATCCTTAGGGTACTCTGAACCAATGACTACCTCAAACTTTAGCTCTTCCACTCAACGGAGTACACCGAGATTCAGTTGAGCAAGTCATCCAAGATAGACGCAACAACAGGGTCCTCATACGACATTGAAGTTGATGCTACTTTGGTCACAATAGGAGCTGGTGGCTTTGAACACTGACAACCCCCCTTGCACTTGCCTCCGCAGGTGCACCCAGGTTCCTTGCAATCCCCTCCGCAGGTCTCCCCACAGGACTTCTCGCAAGATAGTTCTTCAAGCATACTAGCCTGTAAGGACTTTGTAATCTCTTGACGTAAAACCTCACGAATCCCAACGTCAGTTATTTCGCTTGCATATCTGCGTCCGAGACCCTGGCTAAGCAAGGTCTCAATAACCCTGCTTGCATCCTTGGTAGTGAGGTTCTGGACCTCACTTTCATCCACAGGCCAAGACAACCCAGTCTCATCCCACTGAGCCTCTTCGGCCTTAGAACCCATAGACAAGATGAAGTTGATCTGCTTGGCGGAAGCCGCTGGACCCTTCGACCCCGGCTCAGCTCCTCCACGTTCATCCCAATACTCGGACTTCTCCTCATAGAGTTCCAAGTAATCTTCGATACGATCTTGGAGCGAATTGCGCCAATTCTGAGTTCTCTTGACGATGGGGGCCTTGCCTGAGACAAGAGGGCGATTCACTCTAACCCCCAAGAGTTGGACCCTAATAGCATCCTCCCCAGCTCCAGCCGCTGAACCCCAAGCGGAGACTATCGAGGTCCAAACTCGAATAACGACCTGAGGACTGAGGTTGAGATCATAGTAGATCTCCCTATTCTGAGTCCCCTGTTTAGGTCGAAGAGCTCTAAAAGCTCTCTTGAGAAAGGTCTCCATCTCCGGCAAGGTGATCACTGTGTATTGGGCGGCCATGGATCAATACTCCTCAACGTGGGCTGGAATCCAAACTCTAGCAACTCCTGCTTCCTTCACGTTCTCAGTATCAGCCCCAGACTTTGGTACGTTCTCACCTGGAGTAAGCCCCGCTTGAAAAACGAAGGGACTAACCCCCTTGTCCATCGGACAAGTCACCTCAAGGTTGACGGCAGCTCTAGTTAAGGCAACGTAAGCCAGGTTACGTTCTGCCTTCATCTGAGCCGCCGTCATCTCTGGATCTGGTGGAAGCTCATCAGGCTTTGGCTTACGTTCCATGGGGAACAACCCTTTGGGCATCAAAACAGTCACGTTTTTCCATTGTGCGCCCTTGACGGCATGAACCGTCGAAAGACTGATGGCTGGTGGCTTCTCCTTACGTAGACCGGGATCGAGCTTCTGTTGCTCCTTCTCCCACTTATCCGGGTCAATTCGAAGGCTCTCTGCAACCTTCGAATACCTGACAATCTTCTGGACGAAACCCTGGGATTCCTCAGGGTTAGTTCGGTTCTCTTGATCATTCTCATTCGGCTTGACGAGAGCATAGAGAAACTGTACCGCCCCAAGACCCTTGGCGCTATCTGCCTTCTCCTTGGCTGGCATCAACCCTTCATCCCCTAACTCAGAGGGTGTGGTTGGTTCCTTCGAAACATCCTCTTCTTCATCCTCCCCCTCATCATCCGAATAAACAGCCACATCATTCGTGATCTGCTCGCGTAGGGAGGTTGTCTCCGTCACGACTCTACGAGCAAGAGGATCCCAACTAGAAACTGTGGACTGCATGTTGTCGAGAACATAGTCGAGTAGTTCGGTCGTGGGCTTGTTCTCATCGATGAAGGCCCGAAGGTCCCGGATGTTCGTAGCCATACCTCGGAGATTAGCTGCTAACTCATCAACCCTCTGATTGTACATCCACTCGCCTTTGCGAGTGTCACCCTTAGCGAAGCTCATGATCTTGAGCCGATACGGTAGCTTTAGCCTATCTGCTAAAAGCCCTACATATCTAGATTCTAGAAGAATGTCAGGCCTAACAAGTTTCACGTCAACCCGTTCCCGACGAGCAACATCATTGAGAGCCTCATCTACTGCCTTTTCAATGTCATCATGCCCAAGAAAGAGTGCTCGATCTGGCTTCATCAGAGCAGCCACGAGGGAACTCTTCATCTTCGCGTAGTCGTTTCCAACAGCTAGATCAATGAAACCGAGAACAGCTCTTGACTCAGGAGCCTCCAAGAAACCCTTACCTCCCCTACGTATATAGGGGATCTCATTGATGATGCAGGCCGTCTCAAAGTCATTCAGTTCAGCGTTGGTTCGAGCCAACACTGCATAGTCCTCGACCTGAGCACCCTCATCAATATCCTTCCGGAAGCGCCCAATGGTATCAATGGCTGCATCCACATTGTTTTCAGGAGTCGAAACCTGAATAGATGACCGACCCCGATCTTTACGTGGATCAGCCATCGACGGAACCACATTAGCCTCATTACCATGTGCAATGAGAGTGTTAGCCGCTTCGACAATTTCAGGTTGACACCGATAGTTGGTACGAATGTTCCGTGTAATCCATCCTTCATCAAGGCCTTCGAACAACTCGGGCTTTGCTCCACGGAACTGATAGATTGCCTGTTTTGAGTCCCCGACCATCCAGATCGACTTATCCTTCGAGTCCTGAGTGATATGCTCCGACATCATAGCAAAGATTTCGTGTTGAGTAGCATTGAGATCCTGGGCCTCGTCTACCAAGATGTGATCGTGCATACTCTGAATAGCAACCCTTGCCTTGGGATCTCGCTTCAAGATATCCCGTAGGATCTTGAGCATGTCATCCAAGTCTCCAAGCCTCTCTCCACCCTTGCGATTCCTATTCATGAAGTTCTCGAAGGGCTTCGAGGGATTGCAGGGAGGCCGCCAACCAGGGAGATCCCCCTTGAGTCCAAGATACATCTCGTACCAGATTACTGCTTGAGCCTCATGCTTAGAAGTGACCTTCGCCTTGGCCTCCTCCAAACCAATATTGTTCCCACGCCAGGCATTAAGGTAAAGACTCGCCCTCTTGGCTTTGGGCGGCTCCATTACCCAAGCTCTCGGATACCCATACCTCGAGACCAAAGAATCAGCTCCACACTCAGTCCACATGTTGCGGATTGTCTGAGATAGGCTTCCAGGACTAATACTCTTCACTCCCTTGCCGGTTGGAGCAATGAGCCTTGGCGGACGGAGCATGTCTTGCTCTTCACGAGTACCAAAGCCTGGAGTGTCCTTTGTACCAACAATGAGTTTCGCGAATAGCGAATGCATCGTCCCAACCTGAATACCAGAAGATCCCTCTCCAACCTTCTTGGCAATCTTCTCCTTCAACTCGAGAGCTGCCTTACGATTGAAGGAACAAGCCATGATCCTGGCAGGATTGACCCTAAGATCCTTTACCAAGTAGTCGATCCTAGCTACCAGCGTGGTCGACTTGCCCGATCCCGCGCCCGCCGCTACTCGAACTCGACCTCCAGTGAGAGCAGCCGCCCTCTGCTCCTCGTCAAGGTTCTTCAGAGGAAGTGGAACGTTTTGTAGCAGGTTGGGATCACTCAATGCAGCCACAGCAGCAGCCGTAGCAATACCAACAACCTCGGACTTACTTGGCGGCTCGTCACTCTGCTGATTGATCTTCAATGACTTCTTGGCCGCGAGTGTGGCATTGTCCTGAACCTCAGCCAGCATCAAGGATCTGGACTTCTGTTCAACAATCGTAGACTCTGCACCCTCAGTGGCCTGCGCCTTAATGCTCGCAGAGGCAATCTCTGTCGAGTTGGAAACCTCGTTCGAGGCACTGTCTACTGGCGATGGGGCAAACCCACCTGACCCAGCCTGCTTGGCTGCAGCATCAATCCAATCCCGCATCCGAACGTTCTTTAGGGGGATGGCAGCAAAGATGTCGAGAGCCTTGTCCGAATCCTCAAGCATCGAAGCAGTAATGGCTGCCCGAACTTGCCTGACATACTTAGCGTCAGATAAGATCCCCTTGACCGTCTGAGTCCCACCACGTGTGAGCAACGTCCTAAAGTGGAGAGCCCTTCGAGCAGCCCCAGCAGGGTTGAACACCTTCAGGTTCAAAGCCCTTCGCAACATCGACTTCTGAGACTCCTTGGAGAGATGACTTTCCAAGTACTCCCGATACGCATCGATCTGGGTATCAGCCATTCGAAGGACCTTCAAGCCACGCTTGATCAGAGCGTCCTCCGTGTCATCCACCCCAGAGGTCTCTTCAGCGTACCTTTCGTAGGTATCCAAAGCCAGAAGAAAGATGATGTACTCGGCTACTTGGAACTCGCCGACCTCAATCTCACCATCATCCGCTGGGTCATCAACTGCTACCTTGGGAGTGATCGGAATTAGCATGGGATTCCTACGTTGGAAGCTACTACACCCAGAGCTCTCCAACAAGGAATTTATGGGCTACTTACCCGGATCTAGGATGCCTTCGTCAATCAACCGACCCCGAAGGTACTCCGGATCCGCATAAGGCTCGTCTTCCCGAACAAGAAAGTACCGAAGCGTTGGATCAGAATGGATCAAGTTCTCCTTAATCCGATCACGTTCTTGAAGAGCGAAGTACTGGGTTTCGTCTTTCATATAGAAGTTAGGGAAAGTCCAATGCTGGTATCCGTGAAACTCCACTACTAAGTTGAACTCAGGGAAGTAACCATCATAGCGGAAACGCCATCCAGTTCCTGGGTTGATAGCCCACTCTGGAGACCACTCTACCTCATAAGGTGCCCCACCCAAAACTTTGGATAAGGCCTCTAGGTAGAGGGCCTCTTGAATATGCTTCCGAGAGACTTCTAACCCGTGTCTTTCACATTCTCGCTTGATAGTAACAAAAGCATGCCCCAAGGCCGCCATTGCTTTACCAATAGAGATCTTGCCGTTCTTGAGCTTGAAAGAGTTGAGCAGGTCTCGATCTAAGTGAATTAGGTCTACGGACCGCCAAAACTTAGTTGCCCGGACCTTTTTCATAGTCACAGACAGTTTCTCAGCAGCTTGAGCTATCGAAACGTCTGTCTCTTTAGTGTGTCCAAGCTTCCAACCAGCAGAACTTGATAGTTTCTTCCTAGTTTCTTCAGTCTTCACTCGAATACTTGAGTTGAGAGCAATGACTTGAGCCCCAGGAAATACTTTCTGGTACTCACCCTCCAGTTCTGGATGTGCGCTACGGATATGACTAACTAAGCTCTCCGCCCTATGACCACAAACCTGACACACTACATAATCTGCACCCTCAACCAAGGAAGACCACTTCAACTCGATAGCGGCTTCCTCCTCTAGTTCTACACAATCAGGGCATCTGGACTCATGCATCTTAGGGGCAAAAGTCAATCCGACCTGCCGAGTCTTCCCACACGAAGGACATTGAAGCTCCTTCGTCAAACCTTTACGAGGTGCTTCTTGGTGTTGGATGGTAGCACTAACCGACTTTGCTTCTCGTAGATTATCGGATTGAACCGCCGCCCCTGGAAATCGACTTCGGTACTCAACAACACTCAACCCATGCTGAGAGGAAACATGACGGTCAATACGGACCCCACGATGCCCACACACTAAGCACCGAACAAAATCTCTACCTTCCTCAAAACCCTCCCAGTTAGCATCCTCTTGAGCTAGCTGGTACTGCTCATGAGCAGCATCCTCAACTTGGGCAAGGTGCATTGCTAAACCCTTAACCCCTACACACCCAATACCGCAAACAGGACAGGTACGGTCAACCCCACGTTCTCTATCAATGCAAGTAGGACACAAGATTCGTTTTGAACGAGCTTTTTGGATCAAGTTGATTCGTAGCTCAATCCCACACCCACAACAAGTCTCAACAGTCTCCCGTACATTACAGGTGGTTCCCTTCTTTGCTGATCCAACAATCCGTGCCGCTTTTGACTGGATTGCCTTCCCTCGAGCAACAAAGGCTTCTCTCCCAAAGTCCTCAACCCACCAGGCTCGCACAGTGTTTGGGCTAGCCTTAATCCTAGCAGCTAACGCCTTGAATGGTTCTTCTGTGTGAAATGCCTGAAATGCCAACGTCCTCTTGTCTGTCATGGTGTTTCGACCACTCTAGTACAAGAGGACGTTATGTCAAGCAATCGGTTTGATTCTAGGTCAGTTTTTACAAAAAACCCAGTAAATTTAGGCCCTTGCGCGCAGCGAGAACACCAGCAACAGGTAAAGTAATGGGAAAATAGGTTGATAATATGCCTCGGCATTAAGTGTTGTGGGGTCATCGGCATCCACCGTAGCGGAGATGCCAGTGAAGGCAGCCACAATTTCTTGTTGGATCAACTGTTTGAACAACGAGGTCATGGAGACCTCAACCTCGTTGGTTCGGCTAGCGAGGAACTTCGTACCCACGAAGGCATCCAGGACCGAACGAGAGCTGATCGACACATAGTCCGCGATCTGAGTGACCGTGGGCAGACGAGTCAAAACAGAGGTCATGTTGGTCGTGAGACCCTGACGGATCCGAATGATTGGCTGCAGATCTTCAAGAACCGTGATACCAGCAACGGCTGTCTGGTTTGCTTCAACTGGATCCATGATTCTCGGGATTCTGGTGAACCCTTGGATTTGCCTATGCGTGTACGGAGTGGCCACATCGATAGCTGGTGAGCAAACCGCACCAGCTACGGCTGCCGCGAAGAAGGTACCATCAACCAGGGACTCGTATGTATTCCCAAGCTCATCCGTGAAGGTCACCACGACTGAGTCCGGGTAGTAAGCCACGATTCTCGAGCTGAATAGGTTCTTCGCAATTGTCTGAGCCGTAGTAGGACTGGTTCCGCTTGCAAAGCCAATCATACCCATCCGCTCCGACTGATTGCGGATGTTGCTCATGACTTCACAATGCTGAGTCAGGGCAGAATAGACTGCGGTATCCGTGCTAAGGGGTACGAGGATATCTGGCTTGATGTTCCCAGGTAAGGGGCTGGTCAAACCATTGATCGCCGTGATGAAGGACTGAGCCGATGCTTGGTTCGTATTCGGAACCTTCTGAACCTGAGTGATACCGACCAGAACAGCACCATTGAGGATTGCTAGATAAGCGCCGAGAGTAACCCGGTTCTCAGCGGAGAGCTTGCCGTAGTTAGCCTCAATGGTCTTGAACGTGGTGAAGATTCTCGTCGAGAAATCCTGCTTCATGTAGCGGTAGCTAATGTAGTAGTAGTCTCCGTTCTTCGGTTCGAGCCCAGACGGATTGAAGGTTTGGACATTGGCCGTGTCATTCACTCCGACATTGACGGTATTGGTGACAATGGTCTCCAAGCCCGGAATGGCGTAGTACGGAACCCCTGGGTTGACATTGAAGGACTGAGAAATGACCAGGGTGAAAGCACCACTCGTTGCGTACGAGGTAGTCGATGGGAGAATCGTGAACCTGAGACCCGTACGGGCATCCGTATAAGTCTGCCCTGGATACCCAGTACCTGAGGATCCATTCACGAGATCCGAAGAGGACACCGTGAAGTTGTTAGTAGCACTCTCGCCATTGTCCCCAGAGGTTCCGGGTACGATCTCAGTTCCTGCTGTGGTGTTGAAAGCCGAGTTGCTACCAGACAGGAACCCAATACTCGAGGTTGTTGCGCCAACTGTCAGGGACTCAATCGTCAAGTAGGTCTGGTTGTTGATCACCGTCGGGTAAGCTACCGCGCCCGTTGCGTTAGGGGTTGGGGCTCCAGTCCACGAGGAGACCGCAAATCCAAGGGTATCCATGAGACGGTCGACAACCTCTTGAACCGTCACGAGAGTCTGACTTGCTGAATCACTCTCATTGAACCCAAGAATGGTGTTGGCTGTGCCATCAAGAATCAATACCGATGACTGAGGAGAGTCAACGAGACTGGTGATCCTGACCTTCCCGAGATTACCAAGAGTACCTGCCGAGGCAGTACCTTGACTTGAGATCACCGACTGAATCTGACTAGCAATGACCCCAGCTGAGGTGGACTGAATGTTGACAGCCACAGTACCATCGAAGTCTGTAGTCGGAGTGATGACCAACGAAGCCGTGGTACTAGCCGTGATCGAGAACGTAGTGGTAGCCGAGATAGTCGTATGAGTAGCATCACCGCCAAACGAAAGAGCGATTGACCCAGCAGTCGCCGCAGTAATCGTGATGGTGAAGTTGTAGGTTGCACCTACAATAGCAGCCATCGGATTGGTCAGGGTCTCAACGGCTCCAGTAGCGTGAACGAAGGCATTATAAGCGCCAGACCAGTTAGCACCTAGAACCCATCCTGTAGTAGGCGTGATCTCGTTGGTGAGCGTAGCCTGGAAGTCCACCCCATTGAGCCTGACCTTGAAGACATCATTCAAGCCAGAAGTGAAGGTGAAGGGGTTTGAAACGCTACTCAACAAGGTGGCAGGCTTGTTGATAGCACCAGTGGTTCCAGCAGCAGTCTGGAACGTCGTGAACCCAAGCAGGGTCTCCGCTGTACCCGGATTGATGGTTACTCGACTCTGATGATCAAACCCGCCGGGAAGAGCCGCCGGGGTCGAGAGTCCTCGAATCACAAAGAATACAGAATTGGATCCTGGACCTGGGATTGAAGTGAGTAGGTAGTTAGTCCCAGTTAGGACATAGTCAATGTAGCTATTCACCCTAGTTACGATATCGGCTGGGGTTGGGTTACCCGCGGTAAGAGTGAGTTTTGCCTTCAAGCTGATTGAAACAGTTCCATCAAAGTCACTTGTAGGGGTGATCACCAAGTTGCCCGTACCGGAGGCTGTGATCAACGTCGTAGTAGTTACCGAGATAGCTCCGGTTGTTCCACCTCCAAAAGCTGCTGTAACAGTTCCGGCAGTTCTTCCGGTAATAGTGATGAGTAAGCTATAAACCCTGGCCGAAACAGCGGCAAAGGTGTTGCTTAGCGCGGTAGTATTCCCAGTGGTGTGGGTAAAAGAATTGTAAGAACCTGTCCAACCGGTGGAAGTCCAACCAGATGAACTCAACAAGTTAACTTCCGAGAGCGTGACCCCATCAATTGCTAGGTCTAAGCTATCGTTAGTACCCGTAACAATGGTATCCACTAGAGCGCCACCACTCAAAGCAAGAGCCTGACTAACCAAGTAGGCTCTTGTAGCCGTACCCAAGGTAGTGGTTACCGCAGTCCCATTAACTAGGGTTCTCCAGGTTGCGGAGTACGGGCTGTAGAATGAGTAGGGTTGTGCCCCTTCATTTGTATAGACCGCATTCCGTGGTGTGGACTGCCCAAACGTAACCGTGACAGTCTCACCTACTGGAGTGCCGCCAACATGCATGGCATCCGGAATTTGCTCAACACCTCGTGGCCACTGAACGGTTTGAGTAAGCGTCCCGTTCTTGCTCCCGAAGCGAATCTGATACAAATTCTTGTTGAATAAGGTCGAGAACAACTCATATTGACCAACCCCGATTGGTCCAGGGGTCTTGTTGGTCAAGATGTAGGTGTCATCCACGATCCGGTTGTAGTAGAAGGTAGCGAAGACCGTCCAATCCGGAGGGAGAGGAGTCTTCAGGGTGATCTTCCGATTGGGACCGTCCACCGCTGTAACAATGGCTGCCGACCTATTGAGAGCATCCTCGAGATTGCGGCCTACGCGAGCCACAATGAGGTCAGGACGGTTCGTAATGAGGTCCTGCCGGTTGTTGGCCACGGAGCTATAAAGACTACTCCCAAGGACCGTATCACGCCCGTTACCCGTGGTGGGGATCTCGGGGAGAATGAACACGGTGTTGCTGACCGCTGCCGGGATAACGGTTGTGTCAACGTAGGCGTCACACTCAACCAAGTACAGTTTGTCATCCACCAAGGTGGGAACAATCTGTGAGGAATCGAACGGTTCGGTTCCAGGCGTGTTCAAGGTCGAGGAGACTGAATAGCTGGTACCCCAGTGAACAATCGAGACATCGGGGGATGGGTTCACCACCACGAAGTCCTGATTCTGGATATAATCCGAACGTCCCGAACTGATGCCGCATCGGATGACATTCGTTACCAGCGTGTTTGGGAGATAGTCGAACGTGTCCTGCCAGGTATTAGCCCAATAGTTGATCGTAACCGTGGATCCAGGAGCCGGAGCTTGGGCGAGAGTCACGATACCATTGGTACCATCAACTGCAGTTGGAATTACCTGGACGTTGTTCACCTTCACAACGACCTTGGAGGTATCGGTCGTCGTGATGCCACCAGATGTGCCATCCACCACCGGGCGCTGGAAGACTCGGAAGTCCACGTTGCCACTAGCCTTTTGGCCAGAGCTCAATCCGAAGATACCATTCACAGTACCATCCCCAATGGTGACTGAGGATACCGCAGTAAAGGTCAGATGACTCTGACCTTGGTTGTCTACGAACACCGAGGTACTGAGACCGGAAATCATACCCGCATCGATCTGAGTCTTCAAACTCGAAGCGGTTGAGGTCCCAGAGAGGAAGGTCACGGTGTATTCAGAACCACCATCCACTGAGATCTTCAGGGTATCATTGGACCCAGTCGAGATTACGAAGGGCTCGAATCCGGGAGTCGTGATTGAAGGATTGGTCGACGATACCTGATTGGAGACGTCATCCGTGAAGGCAGTATCACCTCTATGGAAGTAATAGGTGACTCGTACGTTGTCCGTCGGCTGCGGTGGGACTTGAAGGGTGATTTCACCCATAGACCCGAGCACGCTACCAACGGCCACCGGAGTACCATTCACGGTTACCGATACGGATCGAGAATCATTGGTGACTCGACCAAAGCCTTGACCATCAACCAATGGGAAGTTACGAACCTGGAAGGTAACCCTAGATCCATCGTTTGCCCCAAGGATGGGATTACTTGGGTTCGTATTATCCACGATCCAGCGCACACTCACATCCTCATTGACGATCTGCTCGTCAAGAGTGGAGGAAGAGCCACGCACCATCTCTAGGTCATCTTGCTCCAACTCTTCCTGACCAACACCGATGATGAACGGTATTCGCAGGCCGGCAATAAGAGAAGCAACGTTGGCTTCAGTCAGAGTGCGGGAGTATACACCTGGAGCAGCATAGGTTGCGAAGGGTCCGAAACTCATGATAGATCTCCTGTCTAACAACAACTAATCAGCAGTTTCTATCTGATTTGGATCTGATCTGAATTTGGTAAGAGAAAGTTCAGTCTAAGGATCTACATCCGATTTGATCTATCAGGGCGAGCCCTCAATAACACTACAAGGTGACAAGTGATTTATTCGCCATCACCTGGACAATAACCAACGTCTTCACCCGTCGCTCTTCACTGCCCGTTGTCTTTCGACATTCACGGCAAAATCTACCAATTTAGCCCTTGCTTCCCTCTTAGGTTGGACCATTGCTGTGTATTCAGTATACCCCTCACCCTCCACTCGTTCTAGCGCTGGACTTCCACCAATCTCCCGTACTTGGTTCTTAACCTTGTCTCGTTCTCGATAGGTTGCCCATCTCATATCCGCACTCCTACCGACAATCTTATCCGCACTCGGGTAGTCCTGATCGTGAACCCCTGAATTTGCAGGTGCAGTACCACCGGCAGCAAAACCAAACCCGAAGGCTGTCTTGTCGAACAACCTAAGTGCTTCCTCCTTACATGAAGGGCAAGGATGCGTTGGGTGATCTCCCATCTTCAGAGTGCGATCAAACCTAGTCGAGCACAACGGGCACTCGAAGGTATATCGGGGCATTGAGAACCCTCTTTCATCCGATTCGTTCGTAACTTGCATTTCGCCCGACAATAACGGGCGTAGTATTGAAGAAAAGCGAAGCCTGGGACAGAGCTTGGATGCTAGAAGCCCCATCTGGTTTGGTATAAGCTGAGGCTCTACTCACAGTGAAGGGAAGCGGTAGATGCATCTCCCAATCAGACTGAATAGCCACTGTCATTGAGTAGTTATAGTAGAAGAGTTCGGCGGCCTCATCATAGGTTTCCTCGGCCTCACCACCCATTGAAGTATCCGTGAGTTCGATACCCTCAAAGGAAAGTGCGCTCCTCTTCTCCGCCCAAAGGTACATGAAAACCAAATCCGCAATCTCCTCAACTTGAATCGGGTCTCTGGAGATCACGTCAAGATCGAAGGAGGCATCGAATCTACCCCCGTATGCCTGAGCAGTCTCAACTCGGTCTGAGTAGATCACCACCGCTTGCTTATCCCCAACCCTACCTCTCTTGCCGAAAGCGAGTACCACCCCAGGTAGGGTGGTCCAGTCCGCAGTGTTCCAAGACCAATTGATAGGACCGATTGACGGAGCCGCATACCGATAGTCTGCAGTGATTAGAGATCCTGGAAAGAAACCCGTGAGGAAGTGTAACTCACGAGTTTCGTAGTCAATCGTATAGTCCGAGCCTTCAACTAGTAGAAGATTCCTGTTGGTCCAGAGCCTAAGAGTTCCCTGAACAGGTTGATTCTGAAGATTGGCTAGGACTACAGGCCCTTCCTGAATCTGAATGACTGGTTCATCGGTGATGGTCAGCAGTGGATCAATGATGAACTCACCGAACTCCCCAGGAGAAGTGGGAGCTGACAAGCACTCTATGTAATAGACCCCCGCGGGGATCGGCATCGAATCCCCGTTCTCTCTGACAACATTCAAGTCCTCTTTCACCCATTCAAGTAGGTATGCTGGCTCATTGTAGTAGGCCAGCATAACGTGACTTTCTATGGATCCTAGGTAATTCTGAGCGGATACTTGAACTTTGTTCCCTGAAGATCCCTTGACCACGATCCCATATTGGGGACGCTCATCAAAGGCAAACTTGTTCTGTATAAAAGGTACGATCTTCTCATACACAGGATGTCTTGAAAAGCTATCCTGCAACTCAAGTATGAGACGTCGTTTCAGAGATGAGATCAGGTAGAAGTACATTAAGTGTACTCATTCTCCGCAAGCACCAGCAACCCATCCGCCACGGCATTGAGGGGATCCACTGCTTTCCGAACCTCTGAAATGGGGATTGGGAACCCCCCCTTCTTGAGCTCCTCGAATTCCTCATTGAACACGTCAAGAAAGCCTTCGGCCAAGGTTGTACCTCCAGAAACAACTAGAGGAATCGGATCCATAAGCCTTGAGTCACTTTGCTCCTTTTTGATCTTGGCAGCCGTGACCTTCAGGCAATGACGGATCAAGGTCCGAACATAAACTGAGATAGCTTCGATCTCCGGATTTTCACTGGAGGGCTTGGAAAGACTGAAACCCCCACGTTCCTTAAGGAGACACATACGAGCAGCCGTGGATCCAGTGGCTTGAGCCGCGTTGGTATCGATCCAATCCCCACCACCCTTGGAGATGGAGAAGTTCAACCCCATGAGTGTATTATAGGAGAGAGCCACATTGCAGAGCCCAGCTCCGAAGGACATTGACAAACCAGAGTAGCTACTGCTGGCACATTCCGAATAGATGATGGCCATGGCCTCATTGACTGGGTGAGCTGTGTAACCACGCTTGCTGATGATTCTACGAAACAACTCCGTATGAAACACTGCATTCTGACCTGGAAGGTCGATTGGATCTGCAGGAACTGAGTAGAAACAGTGCTCGCCTACTTCGGCGGGTTCATCCAGCACACTATGGACCAAGTACTTCAGAATCTTCTGAGCTCTCAAGGCATCCGGAGAGATCAGGCCCTTTGAAAGAGGCCTTTTGACCTCTTGCTTGAAGAGGTTGGCCATCTGAAAAGACTTTTCGCCTGTAACTACCAAAACCTCTTCAAATTCGATGTAAGGAATGTTGCTCAGTTTCAAGGTCTTGACGTTATCTACTTCCAACTCGATGTAGGCATCGGTGACTTGCTTACGCTTGCTCAAACCGCCAGATGGGTTGGCCCGAGAAGCTACGAAATTCATGGTTCCAATATCAAGGCCCACACCTAAGTGCTCACTTGTCATCTGATCCTTCCTTTTCATCTGATTTGATCCTCAGGCCAATCGTTGTCTGAGCAGATAGAGGTGGGCTTCATGCTTGTCCTCAATGCCTGCCAACATGTTGTCGATACCGCGGGATAGTTGGCCCTTCTCTTTCATGACTTTGGCGATCTCAGCTAAGCAAGCCATGAACTGAGTCTCTGCTAGGAGACTGACTTCGAGGTACGCCTTGGGATTGTCACTGCCAGTGGACTGAACCCCATCCCCACAGTACTTCTCGACAATATGTGAGACAATCCTTGCCTGAAGACCAGGGTGCATCGTATCCAGAGGGCACCCGGTCCCAATGGCCTTCTCTGCCACCCCATCAACGTCCTCGACGGTCTGGTCGTAAAGGCGTTCGAACAAGAGGTGGTCGGCGTAGTAGGTCTCTCCATGGGTTAACCAATGGTGACTCTGGTGGATGTTAACCAACGCCTTCAAGAACACGAGGACCGTTGGTAGTCCATAACCCAACCCCTTCGCCATCTTGTTTGCAGCCGCCACCAATGTCCGCTGAGAAGCCTGTCGATCCATACGGACCTTCATTCCAGGAAGATAGGGGGGACCATGAAAGAACGGATCATACGAAGATGGATCCTGCCAAATCGTAAAGGTAGCATCATCCGGTGGAGTACTCGAGGAGCTAACCCCAGGGTGCTCAGGAGTTGGAAAGAATGAAGGGTCAGTACTCGCGATCTTCCAACATTTTTCCATTAGATCCTCCCGAGACGTTCTTCTAACTGCTTAGCTACTACGGTGCAAGTTGAAGCCAATTCCAGAATTTCAGGCTGAACCTTGGCCATAACAGCAGTTGAATCCTCAGCCCTCAAAGAGGCGAGTACCTTCTCGTACTGAGCGGTGATGACTTTGATCGCCGGATGCTCTGCACCACTCTTGAGGATGTCAGCGGCTATGACTACTTGATCCTGAGCACTCTTGAGGTTGCGGTGTGCAGTCTTGAGTTTCGGGATCGCGTAGTTGAGGTCGAACTGATCAGAGTCTTTTAAACGCTCCTCCAACTCCAGAATACCCATACCCTCAGCTTGAAGTTTACTGGCCCCCTCTGGGTCATAACCCTTGGCCTGCAACATCCTCTTCATCTCGGATAAGTCACCAAGCTCCGGGTCTTCCGGTTCAGCCTTATCCAACTTCAATTCCTTGCCCACCTCACTCAAAGTGAACTTCACTGGCTTCGCAGGAAACGTCTTACCCGTGAAGGGAGATTTGACGGACCCAACAAGACGTTGACTGCAATAGAAGGACGCTCCCTCTGGATCGACATACTTCCAGAGGGCTCCTTTGACCTTCGCATCACTGGATCTCAGCTCCTTCGCAACATCAGTCAGAGATTGACGGACAGGCTTCGGAGTGAACGTCTTCCCTGTGAACGGTGAACGAGTTGTACCAAGCCTGCGTTCTTCCAAGTAGAAGACTTCGCCATCCGGATCCGAGTACTTCCAAAGAATTGCTGCTGCCATCTTTTCAAGCATGGATCCTATGCGGTTTAGAAGCCTGTCTTTGGCGCTCATATTCAATCTCCGTACTTGCCGGATACCAAGAACTTTAACCGCCCTTCTTCTTGCGAAGCTCCTTCAGTGCCCTTACCGACTCATTCACCCGACCACTATCGAAAGTACTCTCTCGAGCAGTCATCTTCTTTGACGATTTAGGTGGTTCTAGGACAGAACTTGAGATGAACACTGGCATCTCAGGCTCAAGTTCAATCTCGTCTTCAACCTTGATTTCTGGAGGAGCTTCAGCCGCGCTCATCTGGACCCCTACTAAAACAGGGAGACCATCGAGCTTCCCGAGGATGGTGGATAACTTCGAGTCCTCTTCCTTCAACTTAGCTACTTCAGCTCTGAGTTTGCTGACATCGGCTAGAAGTTGACCGCATTCCGTTCTAGATGACTCCAAATCAGACCTCAACTTCTGAATCTCGAGAGTTGAGGTCTTCAGGTCAGCCAAAGCCTTCTGAAGTTGGGTACGAAGTTCAATGATCTCAGGAGTATCGATCGGAGGTGCGACAACTTGTGGCTCCGGAGGGTTCACTTTTGGTTGAGTAGTTACCTTGTTGTCCAATCTTGGATTGGTATCCAGCCTGATAATCTTGTTCTCGGACATGAGACGACCTAAGTCTCTCGAGTCACAAGCCAAGTTTCCAGGAATGGTCGTGGCTACCCCACGAGGCACATTAAAACGAATATCGTGCACAACAAGGTTTTCAGAGACAGCTTGAACAATCATATCACCTGAGCTCATAATATTCGAATCACCTTCTTAGCTGCATTTTTGGCTACTGCTACCACCTCAGAGACGATAGCTTTTCTGATCTGGGTCTTGGCTTCCTTCTTAGCAACCTCAACAAAGTCATAAGGAGGGCGCCCAGGATGAATCCACTTCCCGTCAGCCATCGACTTGATGGTAGCTGATCTAAAGATCAACTTTCCATCCTCTGTGATGATGGGAATGGGTGCCCTAGCCCTAGTCAACCACGTCATCTGACCCTTACGTTGACCCTTCATGAGATAGGTAAACGCCGGATGCTTAGAGTAGAGAGTGAGTGACGAGGGACCCACCTCGACAACGAGAGACTTCGCCAGAGCTTTCTTTGCCCTCTCTGAGAAGGTAGATTGAACTAGTTTGTCACGCAACCTTCTGAGGACACTGTGCTTTACTCGATTCAGAGCATTCTCTGGGCTAACGCCAAGACCTCGTAAAAGAGGCTTGCCGTAAAGTGTAGTTAACCTATGCCCTTCAGCCATTAGTAGTTAGCGTTCTTCCAGGCCAAAGTCCTTCCACGGTACTCACGTTCATCGGGGATATTGGTCTTCTCAGTGATCTGGTCGTTAGCTTCGAACTCAGGACCACTTGGTGCAAACTGCGTGGCTGCAAACTTAACTGGATTTCCAACAGGCACTTTATACCTGACATCCTTCTCATCCACATAGTTGATGGTGAAGTGTTGCTGGAGGATGGTCCCTCGATTGGTAGGGCGCCTCACAGGCCCAATACTGTAGCGATCCCCATCAATCTTCAGGATGAAGTCACGATGACTAAGAAGAGGTTGAGGACCCGTCCAAACCTCATAGGAGTGAACTACGTTCCTACCAAGCTCACTCTGAGTTACCTTCCTCTCAGCATCATCAGGGGCGAGAATGATCTCGTAAGGACCCTCGTACGCTCCAAGAATACCACTCCCATAGCACTTTAAGCAATCCGCTAGGGGTTGCTTGTGGATCTGATCATAACAAGAGCATTGGATCCCAACTACCTTCCTGAGGTAGACTCGAGCTCTCTCGCCACCCTGTTCAAGGATCCAACGATTTCTCCTGACCGCTTCCCTCCAGTAGTTGTCGAGCTTCTCGATCTCGAAAGTGTTAGTGGCCGCTGCATTCCCTATAGGAGTTTCAACCAGGTTATCTGGGGTAGCTTCCACCCAATTACAAATAGGGTACCCAACCGTTGTGACTCGGTAGAAGATCCGTTGAGCTAGATCTGTTCGAACCAAGTCCCTCGTATACCGATACGTGCAGGTCACTCGACTTGTAGGCGTGGGGATGACCGGATCAATCAGTTTTTGTAACGCAGTATCCATGTAAACATGGGCATCGATTTCGACCTCTCCTGTTTGACCATTCACCCAGAAGACTTTGGCCTCAATGCCATCTACGAATACTCGAACATCATGAGGACTATTGGAGGGAATACCTCGAGCACCCTCACCGACGATAGGATACTCTTGAGTCTTGAACACGTATCGAGGCCCATCCATCCCAGTCGAAGGGATGCCAAATAGAATGAACTGTTGGCTCACGTCCTCCTCAACGATCAGCTCGTTGTCCGTTTGGTCGAGCCAATAAGTTGCCCCTACTGGGAGTTCGGTTATCCTTCGGTAAGGCCCAAACTCAGAATCAAAACTACGGTAGATGTTGACACCAAGGATCTGAAACCTACTGTTTAGGGCTAGGATCGCAGGATTATCCCATTGCAGGTTGATCAATCCCTTGATATCGCTAGACATGAACAGATTTAAGGGAGGAGCTGGCCAAGGAGTTTTGGTCAGCTCCGTAAGTCCCGGCGTTCTGTCACGATTGCTCACATCCGCCATTTTGAGTAATCCTCAATTGAGGCTCCCAATAAGGGGAAACTGAGCTCAGAGAACCATGCTTACCCAGCAGGATGGGCAGCACTAGTTTGAGCAGCCATCACGCTCTCAAGCTCTGCTTGAGATAGGACCTTGATCTGCCCAGTACCAGAATCGATGGTGACGGGTTGATTCGGGGACAACCCTCGCTCAAGAAGAACCCTCTCGAACAGTTTCTGCCGTTCATTGTCGATCGCACTAGCCGAACGCATGAGCTTGACCTTCTCCAACTCGATGTCCAGCAAACGGTCACCCACCCTCAGACGTGAATCTTGAAGTGCAGTGAACCTGGCACGAGAATCATCGTCAATAGGGTCATCCACGGTCAAACGCTTCTTTTCTTGTTCAATCTGAGTATCCATCTTTAGCTCCAAAGTAGTGCTGTCCCCTTCTAACAAGTAGATTAGTCAGGACATCCCGTGCATCCTCGTCGAATGACATAGGAAAGGGAGGGCCCATGATCCGGTATCAGCGTCAGCATCCCATTGGAGAAGCTGAGTTTGACCAACTTAGCCCCTCTCTGCCTCAGCTTGTCAGTACCTTCGTTAACTGCAGCTAAGCACTTCCCGAAGTCTTCCGGGGACAGTAGCTCATTGCACTCGAAGGGTACTGGGAACACTCAGTTGGATACACCGAGTAAGAGCTAAGTTGAGTAGATGAAGTTCAAAACTCTAGCCTTGGTTTCATCAGGATTGTGCTTCACTTCTGACTCCCACACCACTAAGCACGCAATACCAACCTCTTCGAAAGCTTTCACTAGCTCAGACTCGTGTTCGAAATTAGCTTTCCCAGTAAACATACGTGAATGCCAAAAGTTACCGAACAACTCAACCACCTTGGTGACGCCCTTCTTAGGGTGTTCAGGATCTGACCCTGGAAGAATGAAGTCAGGGTTCTTGTGATGCCCAAGAAGTGGCAACCATCTCCAAAAGTCCCCAGTACCTGTATACAGTAGCTCAGGAGCCATCGCCTGAAGAAGACGCTCTGGCAGATTGGGCCCAGGTCTTCGAATTTTCTCTAACTGAGCTTTGGCATACTCTCGATTCATCATCGGATGTGGAACTCCATAGTTAGCGATATTCGTTTGACGAGCTTTCTCCTTCACCTCTTCTGCTTGGATAGCGTATGGAACCCCATAGTTAGCGATATTCGTCTGACGAACCTTCTCCCTCACCTCTTCTGCTTGCATCGCATATGGAACCCCATAGTTAGCGATATTCGTCTGACGAACCTTCTCCTTCACCTCTTCTGCTTGCAAAACACATGGAACCCCATAGTTGGCAATGTTCGTCTGACGAGCTTTCTCCTTCACCTCTTCTGCTTGGAAAACACATGAGACCCCATATCGATCTTGAACTGTAGCGCTAAGTCTTGCATAAACCTCAGGACTTTGAAGTGGACTGTCGACACCATACTTGGCTTGACAAGTGGCCCGGCGCTTCTCTAGGAATTCAACCAACAAGAGAGGGTGAGTGGCCCCATAACGACGAACGAAAGTAGCGACCGTTTTCTCCCAGAAACCTTCAATCTGGGATGGGTGGCTAACCCCATATCTTTGTTGAAGAGTCGCTCTGATGGCCGCCCGCCCTTCCTCAGAGACAAAGTAGTAACTACCATAAGTTTCTAGCTGCGTCTTAGCCTGACGGGCCTGAACTTCTGGGTTCTGGCTCGTCCACTCAACACCCCAACGCGCTAAATTGGTTTGCCGAGCCCTCTCTTTCACTTCCGGAGACTTAGAAGCTTTCTTAAACCCATAGCGAGTCAGGTTGGTTGCCTCAATTTTTGCTAATAAGATCGGTGAAGCACAAAGCTCCCCACCATACCTACTAAGGCACGTGGAACGAGTCCGATCCCGGATCTCTGGGGCCTGTTGAGGATTTTCAAACCCATAACGCTCAAGGTTCACTCTACGAATCTTCTCTTGGACTTCGGTCCACGCAAATGGGTTGGCCGAACCCTTGAGAATTGGTCTCTTTCCGTCAAGGGAGTCCTGAACCTTGTCGAAGATCGAAGACTCCCGACAAAACACATTTTCAGCCCCATAACGATCTAGAAGCGTACTCTTACGCTTTTCCTCAGCTTCTGGAATCTTTCTAGGATTTGTTGCACCAGACCCATGATTCCTCTGAAGGGTATCAGCTAATCGAGCCATTTGGATCTCACCGCGATCTCGATTCTTCCAAGCAGGGCACTGAGACCTATGCCTCTTCATCTGGGTCAAAGAGGTTGACTCATGCCCGCAGAGGCATGGGAGCGGCTTAGTAGACCTCCCATTAGCAACCCAGCCAGCACAAGTAACCTTGTGACGCGAGTTGATGAAATCAGACTTAGGAAAATGGATCCCGCAGTATGGACAGGTAACAGCCATGAACTTGACTTACACCTAGTAAGATCAAGAACTTACAAAAAACCGCCGCCGCCCAACCTACAAAAATTTTGCTGGCGCGAGTACCCCCCGACCAACATACGGCCCGAAGGCCGACCTTATACCAGCCCCATATTTTGGCTGCTGTAAGCCCTTAACCACTTTCACAGTGGCCTTGGCGCGCTCAATCTGTTTGTCAAACTGATCAGAAGCCCCTTGTTTCAGGGACTCGTACTTACTCGACTTGTCTAGGTTCAGACTCACACCACCTATTGAGTAATCGAATTCATCCGCGATCCAGTTGGCTTGCAGAGCATTAACAGCTAGAACCTCAGCACCCCACAGAAGGAGAGTTCTCCACTCAGGGCGTTGTTGCATCATGTGATCCAGACTGTTGAAGGGCGTCCTAGGTGGGGTTGCGATAATCGAGTCCAGAGCGAAGTCTAGGAACTGAACCAACTCGATATCTTCCCAAATGTAACCAAAGACCTTACTGAACTGATCAATGGTCTCCTCGTGCGCTGGGGGGCGGAACTTGTAATTGCGATCCGGATTGGCATCCCGAAGCATGTACCGAAGATTCTGCAACAGCATGAGCTGAGTTGAAGTAAAGAAGGATGGGGTTGCAACCTCTCGATCCTGAATGCTGAACTCCTGAACCACGGATTGAAGAGGACCACCAACCATCTCACGCATGGTCCATCGAACCCGATAGTCACCAATATTAGCGTCTAGGGGTATCACTAAGCTGACGAAGTACTCCCCAACTGAAGCATTTACCGGTACTCTACGTTGAGGACCAACAAGAACCTCTTGACTTGTAGTGAAGTCATAGATGGCATAGCTAATCTCTGCAGCGTTGATTGGGTGACCCGATGAGTTGGTCAAAAAGATGTTCAGGTCATTCCGACCCAACTGCTGTCCCCGTAGGAATGAAGTGCCCATAAATTACCAACCCCTAGAATCCCTGCAGCCGCAAGGATTCGGTCTGCAGCACCACGGACCAGTCGTGGATTGAGAACCACATCCCGAAGAACGTCCTGCCATTCCAACCCCAGGAGGAAAGTACTGCGCGGTATCGAAGACCTCAAAACCAAACTGCTCCCCCAAGAGGGGGCCTTCGAAGTACTCCTGAAGAACCCATTGAACATACCATTGACCCGGCTGACCACAATCCCCCGCGCAACCAGTAACGTAGTACTCTCCAAGGGCAGCCTGGACTGGAGTCCTAAGGCAAGGTCCAGCTACAATTGGATTGCAGGATACTGCAGGACGATCCGAATAGCGTTGTTGAGGCTGGTACAGCAAAGTGTACTTGACGCTGTACGGATCCAATGGGTTACCAGCCATGTCGGTGACATAGATCGACAGATCCCCCCTTTGGAAGGATTGACCTACTCTGAACACACCTGGGCTAGATTTAACAATCATCCTTACCTACTGGTCCGACAAATGAAACCTTCAATCCGCCACCAGGGGCTGATACTCCGGTGCCTGCATTCACATCATAGTCTTGTGCTAGGATCTGATAGCCCGCTGGGTAACTCAGCATGAGTCTCCAGTATCCGGTAGCATTTGGCCGCCATCGGATCCCATAGGAGCCTGTTGACAGGACATCAAAATAGACTTGACCTGAAGTGACCTGAAGGTCTGGAACTCCAACACCAGGAAGGAGAGGCCATGGGAGCACTGTGTTGTCGTGGTAGACCTCCAACAGCAATTGCGAAGGAATCAGGCCAGTGACACGAGTAAACCCATCCAACTGGAAGAACTCGGCTTGGTCATAAACAACCAAGTTATTGAATACGAGCCGGCCTCTAGTCGTTGGCATGTCATCGTAGGGCTTCTACTAAAGGTTTCTGGCTATCATCTGACAAACGATGCGCGGATACCTGAGGAGATCGGAACGGACGTGGGCTGAGCCACATCATAGGATAGGGACACCGCTTGATCGTAGACTGGATAGGTGAGAAGGATCCTCCAAGCACCAACAACATTGGGGAAGAACCTAAGGGTGAAGAACCCAGTCAGAAACTCGGTCCAGTATACCCTCCCAGCGGTAACTTGAAGGTCCTGAATACCTGTACCACTTACGAGGGGCCATTCGATCTGAGACCCGTTGAAGAAGATCTTCAGATTCAAATCCCCTACGGTAACCCCTTGGGAGCGAGTATGCCCATCGGGCATAAAGAGATCGACTTGGTCGAGAACCAACCTGCTGACGTTGACCGTCCTAGGGGCAGGTTGGTATCGAATTGGAGATTGAACTCCAAGATTGACTGTAGGGGTAGCTACAAGACCCGAAGAGCCTTCGAAGGTTGTGCGGGCGGTATACTTGACTCCAGCAGCGGTTGTGACACTCGAAGACCCGGCGACACTAAACCTCGAAGCTAACCTAACCCCTGCACTTGCCCCAATCGAGGAGCTGCCCCCAAAGGCAATAGCAAACGCCTCAGAGGCATGGGACTCCAAAGAGGAGTTCCCTGACAAGGCGACACTTAGATCAATCAAAGCCATTGTGCCCTCGGTAACCTCCCCGCAGGGTTCTAGTCAATGGTTAGGTCTCGTTGACGACGATGGCGCCAATAGCGAAGGATACCTGATCACCAATACCGACGATTTTGGAAACGGCCAAGGCTCCTTGATAGAGCATGGTGCCTGCTCCAAGGGTGACACTGTCCATGATGCCACTCCAACCGATTGTGCCCCAAGACCCAGCCGCAACTGAGTAAGTTACCGCCACAGAGTTCGCTACCGAACCAGTAGCAATGGTTCCCCAAGTAACGGCTTGACGAGTGTAATCCCCGGAGGTTGGTACTACTTCTCCAGTAATAATCCCAGCCGAAGTGGGATTAGTCGTGAAGAGCGCGATGTATACGGTTGCTGGCCAAGCGTAGGAAAACTGAGAGTTGTTCTTCAGAACCCTATCAAGGACTGAGTTCGCCAACGAGATAGTCTTTGCAGCCATTTGTGTCTCCTAACCTTCACCCTGGGACAAGTGATTTCCTGGGGACCTAACTTACGGTCATGTGGCAAATACTTTTGAGCGATTTTAAGTTGTTTGCGAATGGTTGAGCAGAAACCTTGGCGGTATTGTTGAACCAACCCACCTTCAACTCATCCATGTTCGCAATCGAAGTGTCGAACACAAAGAACATGCGGTTGCCAGCCTCACGGTCCGTACGCTTCAGGGGCACCCCAGCGGTCTGCAAGTAGGCGGCAAAGTATAGGTCCGCAGTACGAAACTCTTTGGAGCCATTCTCTTTTGACATTGGTCCTCATTTGAGATCTGAATCTAGTCTGATGGGTTGGGTACAGATTTGGGTATGAGATACATCTAAGCAGGCCCAACTTGCGCCGGGCCTGAGTGGGCTCAAACGAAACGTTACAGAGCGTACTTATTCGAGAGCATGTCATTCACCTGAACACGGACCCAGGTCTTAGTGGTGGCGGGTATCGTCGGAACGGTAGCCGTTGCGGCAATGAGGGATGCCGGAATCACAATCGAGGTGTCCGAGACCGTTCCACCAGCAGCCAGGATCTGAGCCTGGGTGATCTGTCGAGCCCCGTTGCCGATCAGGATGACCGTAGGCTCATAGAGCCCGTATCCCGCCAACCCACCAGAGGAGCCAGCAATGGTCAGAGTACCCGAGAGCGTTAGACCGGTAATGATCGGGGTCTTGACGGTAAAGAGAGTCGTCGAGGTCGAGAGCTGATTCACATCCTGAACCACCTGGACCGCTTGACCCTTCGTCGCTGGCGGGTGGTTGAGGTCACCCCTGGAGTCAGGGTTGAACTCAGTGGACAGATAGCCGTGGATGCACCCAGCTAACACGCTCTTCTTGACTGCATCAGTCTCTATAAGGTGGTATCCGAGCATGTTCTGAAGATGCTCTACCTGGGCGTCCGTGGCACCAGATAGCCCAATCAGGGCCTTGATGGCCGTCGCCGAGATGTCCACTGTGGGGACTGACAAGCCACCCGAGTAGCCCGGTACTGTGGCCGTAATCAAGGCAGCAGCAGCCTCAACCTTGAGACTAAGAGCAACGGTACCGTCGAAGTCTGTCGTGGGGGTGATTACCAAGTTACCCGTAGTAGAAGCTGTGATTGAAGTCGTAGTGGTAGCTGAGATAGCTCCAGTGGTCCCACCACCAAACGTAACTGTCACAGTTCCGGCAGTTCTACCGGTGATCGTAACGGTTAGGCTGTAGACCTGGGATGCTACAGCAGCCAAGCTATTGCTCAACGCGGTAGTACCAGTGGTATGCGTAAAGGCGTTATAGGTACCAGACCATCCAGCCCCAACAGTCCACCCAGTTGACTTCAATAATTCATTGAGCCCCTGGTCGTTCAAGTACTTCTGGATGTTGACCCGATTCGGACGAGAGACATACTTAGCCTGCCCTTTGGGAGACTCAGTTGTCGGATTAGTCTGTGAGATCGGTTCAATGTCCGAAAGGAAAAGAGGGTTCCTGAGATCATTCCGGATAACTACGAGATACATTGAGTCCTCCTGAACTTAGACCGGCTGCAAATGGCCACGAGCTTGATCAATCTTGAGGTAGCGAAGAATGTTGCCGTAAACAGTGTAGAAGTTCGCTACCGCTTGGCCAAATGCAAGCTGATTAGCCAAGCGAACGTACTTTGCTCTTCGGAGAATGAACCCGAGCTGACGAACGCTCTTCAAGTAAAAGCTGGACCTCTCCAGAGTCTTGAACTCTTCTTCGGAGGCCAGCACTAAAGCGTAACGACGATTCATGTCCTTAATGAGCTGTTGGGTTTGAATGGGTAGAAACAAGTGTTGGGGACGCCAAACATTGTCGATTCTCTGGAATGAGCCTATCTCGTGATCCAGAACATTGATTAGGTTAGGAGTCCCCATTGCAATTGATTAGGTTATGGCTACTACTGTGGACAATTGGTTATGCGCCCGCACTTGAGCAGAACTCGTAGTGGGAACCACACTTGGGATCAAGGCTGCAGGGATCACAATGGATGTTGCTCCTACTGAACCGCCACCAGCAGTAATAGCAGTCTCAGTAAGGGTAACTGCGCCAGTACCTGTGATATAGACCGAAGTCACATCTGGCGAACTAGAAGCCATTCCAGTTCCAGTGATAGTAAGGTCCACCCTATAGACGAAGGAAGAGGTCTCGGTAGAACCTGCAGCGTTAGCATAGGTAATCTCTGTAGCGCTAACTCTTGTAGCAATGGTGAAGGTACCATTGTTATTTGGGTCTGTGGCTCCAGAGATAATGATGGACTTTCCGACGTCGCCTGCAGCAAATGTTCCTGCGGAATCCACTAGAGTGATAGTGGGTGTTGCAAAGGTTAGAGAATCTCCAACACCAGCTTTGAGCACAGCCGTCGTAATCGCAGGATTAGCAACCAACGAGGTGACTTGGGACGCAACAGTATTTATGCTGATGGCTAGAGTTCCATCAAAGTCTGTTGAGGGTGCAATTGAAAGGCCACCCGTACTAGTAGCCGCTAGCGCAACCGTACCAGTAGTAGATCTCGCAGGGAGAGTAACCCCACCAAACGTTACGGCAACCGTTCCAGCTGTCCTACCAGTAATAGTAAGGGTTACATTATAGATTACCCCTACTACGGCAGCTAAGGTATTAGTCAAAGCCGTGGTATTCCCAGTAGTGTGCTTGAATGAGTTGAAAGTACCAACCCACCCTGTCGATGTCCAATTTGCGAGTGCTAGCAGGTTCTCTGAACTTGATTGACTATCCGCAATTAGACTGACTACGCTAGTCCCAACGGTAATCACTGGAAGTAAGCTAGCAGGGATATCAATCTGAGTGGCGCTTATGCTCCCACCAGCTGCTAGAATCTGGCTCTGAGTAAGGGTAACCGTTGTTGCGCCACTTACTACGACTCGAGTGATCTCTGGCTCAACAGAGGTTAACCCGGTACCCGTGATCCTCAAAGCACCAGCCGTTGGAGAGCCAATTACAGCTGAAGTGAGCTTGGGTGGAGTGAGAGCCCCCGAGGCTATGGACACAACCTTAATTACCGCTGAAGTACGAACCACAATGAAGTTGAATGCCGAGGTCTCCGTAATCCCCAAGGCATTGGTATAGGTTACTTGAGTTGGCCCTGGTACCGTTAGGATTACGAAGGTTCCATTGTTACTAGGATTGGTTGCCCCAGTAATCTCGATCTTCTTGCCCACATCAGTGGACAAGAAGGAGCCGCCAGAATCAAGAAGAGTGGTAGTCGACCCAGAAGCAGTCAACGAAGTTCCGATGCCAGAAAAGTTTCCAGCTTGGGACAACCCGTAGATCACGCCCTGTGCCTGACTAATCAAAACCCTATCCGATTCGACTAAGTCAATGTACCCAGGTATCAAAACATCATGCGTAGTCGGGGTTAACGTCTTGTAGAATGGAATGTAGCACTTCTGCTTCGAGTAGTTGACCCCAGGAAGGGTACTCTTATCTCGACCCCCAAGTGAACTTCCGTCGAGCCTAGAGTTAGCCGAAGCCAATACTCCACCCGATACTAGTACAGGACTACCAGATACTTTTTCCCTGGCAACCCCACGTCTGGCGGTCTTGTTTGGAAGTCCATCATCAATATCGTTGATGACGATTGGACCTGAAACGTTCTGGTTATGAATGAGCCTCAGCATCTAACAGCTCCTAGTGGTGAGTAGACAGGGTTCAACTCAGTTGAGCCTATAAGAGGATCAACCGGGGACCAACTCGCAGGCTTCTTGTGCCCTGATTCGATTATGCGCTTGACCAAAGCTCGCATACTCAAACCTTCAACCAAACGTTTATTGCCTAGTTGGGACAGTTACCAAATAGGCTTTAGTAGCTGCTACGATCTCCTCCTTGGTTGTAGCAGCATTGATCGCAGCTTTGACCACCTCCAACCCAGCGAGTACTCGAGATATGAAGCTAGCAATGATTGCAAAAATAGCCTTAACCTCATCAGCAGTCGAAACATCGATGTAATCGGCATCATCAATCGTTCGCACCCTGATAGGGTAAGTGTTTCCCAAAGCCTCCCACTGATCCGCCACTGTAGCTAGAGCCATCCACTTGAGCTGAGCGTTCTGACTAACAGAGAGGTACTTCCCAGACCCTGGTGGGAACTCAACCCCTGGCCCTCGAACGATGTAGGCTTCTCCAGCATCATTCACAATTGACAGGTTGCCAAGTTTGACCTGTGCGAGTTCTGCAGCATCAATAACAGCTAGCTCATCTTCAGACTTTAGGATCAGATTGAACTCAGCATCAAACTTGAGCCTCTCCCTTGGGATAATCTCAAGGAGCGAGATATCCGTGTTGATCGCCCACTCAGTTTCAGGGAAATCTGGGGTATTAACACTGAAAAGGGCTTCCATCGTAGTCTTGTTGATCACATTTGCCATCTTAATGCCGCCTTCTGCGAGTTACGGTACCTAGAGCTTGGGAATACACTGGAGAATTAGTTGATACAGCCCCACCTTGATTCGAACCAATAGAGGCAGTGGTGCCTATCGTAGCCCCAAGAGATCCATCCATCAGCTTCCACCTATCAAACATACCGTACACTACAGTATCTCGACCCTTTCCGGAGGCAATATTCCTTATCTCATTCGCTGTTAGAACACGCTGATAAATCCGTACATCATCGAAAATAGCATCAGCCATCGTAGCATTTGAGTGATCAGGACCAGTACCAATCCCCGAACCACCAGCAATAGTATTACTACTGTTCCCAGTCCAACCCCCTATGGATAGTAAGCTCTCTTGAACCCCATTCACATAGATAACCATAGCTCCAGTGGACCAGCCACAAGTCACGCACAGGTGAACTCTAGTTCCAGTCGCCGGAACTGTAGTTGAATCAACAGTACTAGCGAAGTCAAAGTCCAAACGTCTGGATCTGGCACGATACGAGATACCACTACGCATAGAGAGTGAAACTCTGCCGTTAGTTAACGACCCATTTACAGTGAAGATCATCAAATAGCGTTCCGTCCCAGTTAACGTCACAGGCTGAACCCAGAGACACATCGAGACCCCAGATTGATTCTGGGTGGCCGTCAATGAATTGCTCATAGACAAGTACTGAGAGCTCGCTAGTACAAGAGTAGCGGCCATTAGATAAACCACTCTACGTTGAGCATAAAAATACCCATATCCCCAGTTAGGTTTGTACCAGCCGCTGGTGTTTGCCTAATAATTTCAAGTTGGTAGATACTCCCCGCAGTAAGGCTAAGGGTGGCCAAAGATACCGTCTGAGAGGACTTCTGGAAAGTCACGTTGGTTGGAAAAGATAGATCCGTCAACGTGGTAGAGGTCCATGATCCTAGGGTTGCATTGTTCGGGACTTCCCTCTTTTTCAGCGCAAGACCAACTGTACGAGTACCCGCAGGAGACGATTGGGCCTTGGCCATGAAGGTAAAAGTAACTTGAGTAGCGGCGGATGGGATGTGTACACTCCAACCAACACCCTCTTGAGTAGTATCGTCAAAGCGTCGAATGAGAACCGCCGCATTTACAGTATCAGCATTGAGGGAGGCTGCTGCAGTGACTGCCCAATCAGTACCAGGATCATCGAAGTCCGGAGCAAACATCAGTTGCTGAAGTAGAGCATGACCATGGGAGTGAACATGGTCACTTCGAGCAAGAGAAGTGGCCGTACCTTCAGCATTCGAGGTACTGATAGACACTGCAGCGGCCGTTGTGACATCATGCTTGTGATCATCCCGAGCTGCTGTGGTTCCAACCCCGACGGCCGCTGCGGCCTTCGTTACGTTCACTGGTGCATTCGATGTGATAAAGGGTATCGTTTGCCAGGTAGCTAGGGTACTCGATGAAGCTACCAGAGCTTGACCCGAAGTGGGTGCGGTAGCTGCTGAGATAACCACCACCGTAGTCGCTGTCCTCAACCCAGAGGCGGTTCTATCATCGGAGAGACGAGAGTCGTTCCCCTGACAGAAGGTCCCAGAGGTTGAACCAAAAGCTGGGAGAGCATGAACGTGATCACTTCTAGCTAGCGAGGTAGCCGTACCTTCAGTATTGGATCCACCAGCAGCCAAAGTGGAGGGAGCTGCCGTTGTGACATCGTGCTTGTGGTCATCACGAGCTGCTGCGGTACCAGTACCCACGTCCGCCGGGGCCTTGGTGACATTCACAGGAGCTGCCGACGCTAGAACCGCTACCGTTTGCCAGGTAGCTAGGGTACTTGATGAAGCTACTAAAGCTTGACCTGCTGAAGGGGCTGTTGCAGCCGAAATGACGACTACCGTAGTCGCAGTCCTCAAACCAGAAGCTGTTCGGTCATCGGAAAGACGGGAGTCATTCCCTTGGCAGAAGGTTCCTGACCCCGTCCCGTATGCTGGAAGAGCATGAACGTGATCACTTCTAGCTAGAGAGGTGGCCGTACCTTCTGTATTGGACCCTCCAGCGGCGAGGGTAGAAGGAGCAGCAGTAGTGACATCATGCTTATGGTCAGCACGAGCTGCCGTTGACCCAGTACCCACGTCCGCTGGTGCCTTGGTAACGTCCGCTGGTGCCGATGAGGTCAAAGCAAGAGGAGTAGACCAAGCAGCAAGAGTACTCGATGAAGCAGTTAGGACTTGACCTGCTGATGGGGCAGTGGACGCTGAAATTACGACCACTGTCGTGGCTGTTCTCAATCCAGAAGCTGTTCTATCATCAGAGAGACGAGAATCATTGCCTTGACAGAAAGTCCCAGAGGTTGAACCAAAAGCTGGGAGAGCGTGGATGTGATCACTTCTAGCTAGAGAGGTAGCCGTACCTTCCGCATTGGATCCTCCAACGGACAGGGTTGAGGCTGTCGTAGTGGTTACGTCATGCTTATGGTCGATACGAGCAAGGTAGTTCGAGGTACCCGTAGCGGCTGTTGCCTTGGTGACATTCGAAGGAGCTGTGGAGTCAATGCCCTCACGGGCAAACGCTAGGCTTGTGACTCCAAGATTAATCACCGGTTGGGTAGTTAGAGACCACAGAGTATTCCCGTTGGCAGTACCTGCTCGAATCTCCACAAGCAGACCATTATTTGCCTGAGCTGAGGTACTGAAATCTGCAGCCCTTGACCAATCTCCCACTGCACAGACGTAGATACCACGATCCGCGGCGGTAGCTTGATCCTTACAAAGTACTCGATCTCCAGAAACTACAGAGACACCGTCAATACTCTGGGTCCCAGATAGGATGATGCTTCCTGTGGTGGCTACTCGACACGCAGGATGAAGCATCCCACCAGACTCAACGAAGTTCCTCGTGGCTGCATCCTGAGCAACTACTGGATCAGCAAGCGAGGTGATGTTCAGCGAAGTCAGGTCCAATCCTGTGTCACTGAGCGTCATCCTCAAGTTAGTTGAGGTGAATCCTCCAGTACCAAACTTGATAGTTTTGCCAGAAGTACCTGTAGCTATGGCAAGGTGACCATCTAAATTTAACAGATAGGAATCATTAGCCTCGGTTAAGTTGTACGTTGGGTCATTGTAGGTTGATCCATTAATCCCCAAGTCTACATAATACGAAGAATCATCCCCATTGTCCGCAGTGGCAACGAAGTCCGAACTAGACCTATCACCTGAGTTCTGGTTCTGAATAGCGATTTGAAGGTAACTATTCAGAGGTCCAGTAGCAATGAAGATAGGTGCTTGTGGGAATGGACTGAGTCCATCGTGAACGTTGAACCAGCCCCTGTAGTCAAAACTAGCTAGCTCAGTTCCAGTGTTGTCTTGGTATTGAGTTAAATCACCCGATTGACTTGCAGCAGCCTTAATGACGAAAGCTGTAACCCCAGAAGTACTAGGGGTTACTAGGATTGAGCCGTCAGCATTGACGGTAAACCTAGACAAGTTGTTCGTGATAAGAGATAGAGAGTAAGAATCTGTGTTCCCTAGGGTTCGATTCGCAGTACCCGCTTCACCACCATTCGAGAAAGTGCCTGAGCCAGCAAACAAGAACTTCTTCCAAACAGCAGCATCCGTTGTGACATCAAACGCTACCCACTGGGTAACCCCTGTGGTGTTAAGCCAACTAGACCCTACAATGTACCCTTGAGTATTGTCGTTCCCAGCAACTGGGTCCACAGTAGCCGCTAGGTGCGATTGAGGTTGGAACCCTGGGGCTGTCAAACTCGTAATTGCGTGGAGGGTGCCTGAGGTCTGATTACCGTGAGCATGAATATGATCTGATCTCGCCAAGCTACTTGCCGAGCCCGCCGAGTTCGAAGTACCAACCGTCGAAGGTGTCCCAACATTAACTTGATGAACGTGATCAACCCTTGCTGCAGTTGTTCCAACCCCAACCGCACCAGCGGCTGCATCAACGTTTTCTGGGGTAGTACTAGTAAGAGTGACGGGTGTCACCCAAGTAGCCAGAGTACTCGAAGAGGCTGTGAGTACTTGACCAGCACTAGGTGCCGTTGCGGCTGAGATAACAACTACCGTGGTAGCTGTTCTCAACCCAGAAGCTGTTCGATCATCAGAAAGACGAGAGTCATTTCCTTGACAAAAGGTTCCTGAGGTAGATCCGTAGGACGGAAGACTGTGCTTGTGGTCGCTCCTAGCAAGAGAAGTTGCGGTTCCCTCAGCAGCTGAGTCCCCAGGCGTGGCTGCCCCGGCCGTTGCCGTCGAGATATCGTGCTTGTGATCAGCCCTTGCCGCATCGGTGGCCACCCCAACGACCGCTGTAGCCTTTGTGACATCCGCCGGAGCCGAAGATGTCAGAGGTGTGTTCGTTGCGCCAGAGGCAATCCCATCGAGTTTGGTCTTGTCTGTAGAAGACAAGAACCCTGCTACAGAAGTTGAGGCTGCCGCATGAAGGGTCCCACTCGTTTGAGCCCCATGATCGTGCACATGGTCACTACGGGCTACAGATGAGGCTGTACCAGCCGAGTTAGTGGTTCCAATAGTAGAGGGGCTTCCTGCGGCAATCCCGTGCTGATGGTCATTTAGAGCGTAAGAAGACCCAACCCCAGCAGATGGAGAAGCTCCTACCGAAATCGCAACAGGCGTACCTGTGGATAAGGCATCTGCCCCACCTGGATTGTGCCGAGATGCATGAGCACTGACAGTGACCCCATCAACAGTCCCTACGTTAGTAATATTGTGAGCCCCAAGACTCAGATCACCTGTCATTGCTCGAGAACCAGAGCCCAACAAGTACTGAGTATGGTCATCCGCGCTCAACCCAGTAAGCGCCGAGTGGACCGTAACCCCGCCACCACTACCCCCACCTGTACTACGAGTAGGGCGTGCGTCGATGATATTAGAGATACCAACACCCTGCTGAACAATCACCTTGGCCAAAGGCATGTTCGAAGGATCGAGGAAGGTAGGAAGTGCTGCAGTAGTACCGGCTTCGGCTAAGGGTTGAGTCGCGTACTGAGAAGTTCCGTAAAGTAGGCTCAATCTCCCATCTGAAGTGAGGATCAAGTAGTCAAGCCGATAATAGCTAGCCGTCATCGCTGTCAACGTTCCGGCATTATCATAGTTGGTGATGTCAACTAAGGTCTGGGTTGCTACCTCGGTGGCCCCGTTGGTACCATAGAAGTAGCTCCACGTGGCATCACCACCGGAGCCAGCATAGGCAATAGTGTCAATCCCCAAGTAATAAGAACCTGATCCTACATCAAGATTCCTGACTGTGGTGCCTTGGATAGTACCTAGACCACTCTTCAGGTATTGAGGTGAGACAGTTAGCAGATAGCTCTGGAGAACCCCTTCTACGTTAGCAGATAGGATTCGAGTCTGATGAAGGAACCTAATCCCACTACCATCAGTTACCACAGTAGCCAGGAGAACCCCGGTTACGGGCGGAGGTGAGGTGGCTGAAGTTAGGGTTTGAGTCGTAGAATCGTAGTAGACATAGTTGGTGGTACTTGCTGTTAGAAGCACACTCCCCGCACCCCAACTAACTGAATAAGCAATACTATTGCCTGAATCTCTAATGAAACCCTTACCCAAGGCCACATTGACATGGAGCCCACTACCGGCAGTGACCGCCCCTCCATTGCACAATCCAGTCGCACCCTGGTCGTAGTAGAAGTCACCCAAGTTAATCGAGGGGTTCGTGACGTCATAGCTATAGGTAGCGGCACCAAGAACCTCGAAGGTTTGAGAGTCCTGAAAGAAGGTCGTACCTATCTTCCTGCCGCCCGAAACGATTGACAAGGCCGTGTGATCTACAGTGACATTCGTATAAACGATACCTGTAGCGGATTCGATCTTGATGTTGTAGATGTTGTTTTCGAGTGAACTACCAAAGGCATTGATTACAGTACTAGTACCGCTTGGACCAATATGAAGAGCCCAGTTGCTATCTCTGATAGAACTGGAAAGAAACGCAACTGTAGAGCCCCCATCTGCTAGAATGACGGAAGAAGTCCCATCGTTATCTGGCATAATGACGACAGTATTCGTAAGCGTCAGGTCACCACCGTCTGCAACTCTGAAAGCTACCTGAATCGGATTACCTGTGTAATAGGGTAGAATTGCGCTTGGTACATTCAAGTAGCATGGGGTGACATATGCCTGAGACCCAGCCCCAGTCACAGTGACCCAAGTACCAATATCCAGTCCGGGTGCTGCGATGATAGCGGAAAGAACAGAAATCACAGCGGACGCGCCGTCTGAAATGACTATCCCATTAGAGCAAGCTTGGACGGTGATCGTTTCAAGTGCACAGACAGTTCCTGGGGTTGCACAACGAATCAAGCACTTAGCAGGGTCGGTCACACCCATAATGGTGACGCCCTTAATCTCGCCACCGGTCATTGTGAAAAGATCCGTCAACGGATTTGCTGCTATAATAAAGATCGGTTGGACCCCAGTGGTATCTGCGGCTACGATAAGAGTCCCCTCAGTTACCGTGATTGGGTTCTCTACATAAGTGCCTGGGTTGACAACGATCTGCCACGGGTTGGTGCCCGTAGCCCCACCACTGATAGCGGCTGCTACCGCAGCTTCGATTGAGGTATAGTCAACATCGTCCCCAACTTGACCCACCGTGATTCGATTGGTGATTTTGAAAACAAACTGGGACATTGTCCCGCTGCCAGATCCATTCGACAAGAATAGGTATCGAGAGTTAACTCCTGCTTGACCTCCGAGAGCAGCCGAAACATTGGTCCAGTTGCAAACCTGAGCACCACTTGCAACCCCATCAAGCTTGGTCTTGTCCGATGAGGACATAAACCCGTTGACTGAAGTCGTAGCCGCTGAGTGCTGAGTACCGCCCCCACGAGACCCGTGTTGGGTGTCACTAGCCAAGATCCCGACTTGGATATCGTTGGTATTGACCGTGATAGAACCGTCGGCATTTGCTACTACATCGAAGGTTCGATCAGCAGATAGGTCTCCACCACCGGTCATACCAGAACCCGCTGTCAGGGTTCTGGTTGGGGCAACACCATCAGCCGTCGTGTTCTTCCAAACAGCAGCATTTACTGTATTGGTGATGCAGACGTACCAATTCCCAGTAGAAGTATCCAACCAAGTGGCAACAGGCTGAACGCCCTTTGAGGAGTCATCCGTGACTGTAGGCGCCCGAGCGAAACCTTGAGCCGCTGCAATTGTGTAGTCCGGTGGGTCTCCAGAATGGGCCGCAACAAGGGCATCTAAGGCTGACTGGTCTGGACCTGATAGAGCCCCACTGAACCAGACACTACATGTTCCTGAATCAGTATCGATGCGACGAAGAGAAGCCGAGGATATGGAGGAAGCAAGAATCTCCGATGTGAATCGAGTTGAATCAACCCGAGCAGACGGGAATGCTGTTGCAATCGTGTAGTCGTAATTTACGTCAGCCATTACGCCGAAACCCTCCACATCTCAATACGCGCTTCCTCAATAGCAGCAGTGTTTCCACCACCACCCTCATACTGAATAGTGAATGAGTTCGAAGTACCTGAAAGTGTAATCACGGCTTCCCCACTAAACTGAAGTTTATCAGTGATTTGGAGCTGGTCTTTCGACCACACACCACCAACCACCGTTGAGCTAGTGACGTTGAAGAACCTGGCAGAGATTGGACTACCCCCAGAGGGTCTGCTCATTAGACAGTACCAGGTCATGAGATAAGTACCCGTTAAAGCCCCCGTAGCAAGACTCACCTTCGTCTGAAAGGAGGTTGCGGTTGTAGTAGACTGACCTAGACTTTGAGATAGCGCGTAGTCTCTACCATAGTCAGGGGACATCAAATCCAACTTGGACTTGTCCGTCGAGGACATGAACCCGTTGACGGATCCAGTCGCTACCGCATGATGTGTCCCTGTGGTCTGAGACCCGTGATTATGAATGTGATCTGACCTAGAAAAGGTGGTTGCAGATCCATCCGTGTTCGTAGTCCCAATTGAAGATGGGGTAGCACTTGAAACCGAGTGCTGATGATCACTTCGAGCAAGAGAAGTTGCGATACCCTCAGCAGCCGAAGCCCCAATCGCTACAGACCCTGGAGTAGCTGTTGAAACATCATGCTTATGATCTGCTCGAGCTGAGGTACTTCCAACACCAGTTACCGCGGCCGACTTAGTAACATCCGCTGGGGTAGTAGTGGCTAGGGCAATAGGACTTGACCAGCTCGCCGAAGTACCAGAGGACGCAGTAAGAACTTGACCAGCACTAGGTGCCGTTGCTGCTGAAACAACGACTATCGTAGTAGCTGTCCGAATCCCAGAAGCTGTTCGGTCATCGGAAAGACGGGAGTCGTTTCCTTGACAGAAGGTTCCTGAGGTAGACCCATAAGACGGGAGACTATGCTTGTGATCACTTCGAGCAAGAGAAGTTGCGGTACCCTCAGCAACCGAATCTCCAGGCGTGGCCGCCCCCGCCGTCGCCGTCGACACATCGTGCTTGTGATCATCCCGAGCTGCTGTGGTTCCAACCCCAACGGCCGCTGTAGCCTTCGTAACGTCCGCCGGAGCCGAAGACGCTAAAGAGATACCTGGATCTGGAGTGGACCAAGCAGCTAGAGTACTTGATGAGGCAGTAAGGACTTGTCCCGCACTGGGGGCTGTTGCAGCCGAGATGATGACTATCGTAGTAGCTGTCCTCAAACCAGAAGCTGTTCTATCATCGGAAAGACGGGAGTCATTCCCTTGGCAGAAGGTTCCTGAAGTAGATCCATAAGACGGGAGACTATGCTTATGATCGCTTCGAGCGAGAGAAGTTGCGGTACCCTCAGCGACTGAGTCTCCGGGCGTGGCCGCTCCCGCCGCTGCCGTCGAAACATCATGCTTGTGATCATCCCTTGCTGCTGTGGTACCAACCCCAACAGCTGCTGTAGCCTTCGTAACGTCCGCCGGAGCATTACTCGTAAGAGAAGCATAAACCGTGGGTGTGGACCAAGCAGCTAGAGTACTTGATGAGGCAGTAAGGACTTGCCCTGCACTGGGAGCTGTTGCAGCCGAGATGACAACTACTGTAGTTGCTGTCCTCAAACCAGAAGCGTTTCGGTCATCACTTAGGCGGGAGTCATTCCCAACACAGAAGGTTGTTGAAGTAGTCCCAAAAGATGGAAGACTATGCTGGTGGTCCGACCTTGCAAGAGAGGTGGCCGTACCTTCAGCAGCGGTGTCCCCAGGAGTTATCGCCCCAGGAGTTGCTGTTGTCACATTGTGCTTGTGATCAGATCGAGCAGCGTCTGTAGCTACGCCAACAGCAGCCGTGGCTTTAGTAACATCAACAGGGGCCGTCGCGGTAAGAGGAGTATTTGTCGCCCCTGAAGCAACCCCATCAAGTTTGGTCTTGTCCGTTGAGGACATAAACCCATCGACTGAAGTCGTAGCCGCATCATGAAGGGATCCCCCACCCAAGTTACCATGTTGCGAGTCACTTGCTAGTATTCCAACTTGGATATCGTCGGCATTAACAATGATAGATCCATCGGCGTTGGCCACAACATCGAAAGTCCGGTCAGCAGTGAGATCCCCACCTCCAGTTAAACCATCACCCGCTATTAGCGTTCTAGCACTTGGAACGAACCCACCCGTCGGGAATGAGGCACTCAACAAAGGACGCTCTAAGAAGATTCTGATGATGAAACCACCAGAGGTCACTACACGACCAAGTTGGATGTAGGATCCTGAAAGTGGATACCCCGTAGTACTGACAACAAGAATGCCTGAGTTGTTCAAATACAGGTAATTAGTATCATTATCGGCGACTGCATTGACTGAAGATCCGACATAACGCCCATAAGCCCCATCTAGGTTGTAGTAGAATCCATTAACCTTGACGGACAGATCACCATCTTCAACAATGGCCCCATCATAGATGACTGCATTTGGAGCTAACGTCACCTCGTTAGTGACTTCTACTTCACCGATCACGTAAGGCATGAGTTACCTCATTGAGCAACTCTGAGAACAGCTTTATCAAGGACTACCGTTGATTAGGCTCTTACAGTAGGGCTCAGAACAAAACCCTATTTCTCTCTATACTAACCACTCTGCCACCGGTTCGATTGAAAACTTCAGTCAAAGTCTCGTGGAGAATCCCTGACCCATTGTAATTATTAGTGACCAACTGAGACACGACCCCTCCCGTTCGAGTGAGTAGCTCTTCTCGAATCTTTCGCGTCTTCAGTGGGCTATCCCAAGTCACAACTTGGATGGTCTTGTCTCCTGACTTAATGATCTCATCGTAGCTATCCTGATCAATCCAGTGATTGCTTGAGGGTAGCATTCGATGCTGTTCCTCAGTCAAACCAACAAGCAAAAGATCTGAAAGTGTAGAGGGAATAGGGTTATTGACATCCATGAACGCCATGTTATCGCCATCTCGGTAAACCCGAACGGCTTCATCACGATTCAAGGCATCATCAAGAACAAGACCCGCACATTCGATGTGATCTTCAAGTGGGTTCAGCTCAGTTGGAAACTGATCAATCTGATCTCCACCTGTAGCAGGGTCTTCGAGCTTTAGGGGGTGAACTCGGTCTATAGCCACAACTCAACCTTCTAAGGAGAGTTGCTATCAAAAAAGAACTGAGCCCAAAGAGGTTTACCTCTCGAGCTCAGTTCTTTCGCTACCTAACCTAGAACAGTTACTAGGCGGCTTTCTTTCCGTAATCCATGATTCTGACGAACAGGTCGTCAGCACTCAAGCAGATCCCAACCTGAATGACGCGGTTGCTTGCACCAGGTAGGGCCGTAGAGAGCCCACCAGTAGTAGCCAAATAGACCGGGACTCCGGCACCAGCCCCAGAGAGTCCGGAGACAACACCAGCAGCTTTACCAGCGTATACGACCATGAAGTTACTACCCGAAGGGTTGGCTTGAGCGATACCAATGACCCTTGCGCTGGCATCTACCGATGCTTGAGCCTTAGCAACGAGGTTACTCGTACCCGTGATGTAGACCGGATCCTTGACTGCTATGGAACCCCCAGTTCCATCCATGACTGCTTGTAGGATTGGAGCAGAAGTAGCAGCTATAGCCGTATGGGTGTGTAAGGTGTCCGCATTGCTACTTGAACCAGCAGTTAGGGTGTTCAGATTGGTGGCCGTTACTTGACCAGTACCTGGAGTCTGGCTAGTTGCGGTACCACCAATGGTAAACAGATTTGGTACACCCGCCACGCTAAGGCCAGAACCAGCACCACCAACGTCTAGAGCAGCAGTGCTTCCATCCAGTTTGATACCTAAGCCGTTGGCGAAGCGCCGAATACCCTTGGCTGGGTCAACTTTTGCTCGAAGCTTACCACTTGCAGTATTTACATCGAACTCCAAGCCCGATGAACCACCAGCGGCACCAGTACCCGCCTCACTAGCAGCCGTGTCAAGGTCAATCTGAATACTGCTGAGATTCTTGATCAAACCCTGATCATAGGTGTAAGACGGAGCACCTGAGAACTGGGACCAAGCGTTAGGAGTAGTATCGACCGCAATTGGGTCAACCGTGACACAATCCCAACCCATATTGGCGAAGGTTGTACCACTGGTGATAAAAACGAATACACCCTGATGGAATTCACTCGAACTAGTCTGGTCACAATCTGTAGCGCGAGTTAGCTTGAACTTGGCTCCAGCACCATCCCCTAACGTGGTTACCGTATAGATGCCGTTGTCAATTGCTGGGGTTGACTCATCCCCATTCTCACTAGCCACTAACACTCGCTGAGAAACACCAGTAGCTGCAAAAGTATACCCATCAATGGTGTTGTAGACGGCTGAGTCCGTTGGAGCTTCCAAGGTCTTGCCCACGCCAGAACCAACAGCCGTAAAGCCAACACCAGAGACAGTCCCAACAGAAATACCTGTCTTCCCGACGAGGTCCCCAGGAGTTCCTTCAGTTACATTGGATACCGTAACTCGAGCCTTGCTACCAGTCCACTTGTCCCTCAAGTCAATATTGGCACCATTGACGAAAGCAACCGTGTAGCTAAGACCGTAGACTGCCTGAACTGCAGAATTGATGGCGGCTGCTACTGCAGTTAGATTCGCCTCAGTAGTGAATGTAACAGTGACAGTTGTGCCGTAAGGATTGTGTAACTGCAGATCGAAAGTCTCGCCAGCCATCGGCAAGGAAACAGAACCACCAGTAGCACCAGCCTTGTCTGCAATGGTACCCAAACCACTAACTACTTTGACGATACACGAAGCATGAGGATCAAGGCCTTGGGCCAAAGCATCCACGTAAGCCTTATTAACTCCATCATCCGGGTCAACTGGAGTTGCCACGTTGTTGATGAGGTTATTACCCATGTCTACATTAGAAGTAAACTGGGTTGACCCAAGTTCTGCTGAGTTTTGACCAAATACCAGAACGTCACCAGAAGTAGTTGCAGGACCTGCTCCTGTAACTTTATTCCCATTCATCACAATGCCAACGCCACCAGCCCCCGATGTAGGGATAGTCAACTTGGCAATAGTCATGTAATCCGTGGTTGCCACTTCCTCGTGGTAACCTTCGGGAGACTGCATGAACAGTGGTTTACGTTCTGAGGCCATAATAAATGCTCCTTACTAACTACTATCTTGGGTGACCTCACCACGTAGGTCACGAACCGTTCGTGCCTCCGGGTCTATGGTCATAAAGTTGGGATCCATATTGTACTTGGTTGCGATCTCATTGATTAACTGAAGATACCGAGGCTTTAACTCAGAGATACTGTGCTGAGCTTGATCTATTGACAACTGGCGAGATTCCTGCTGTTTTTTGAAGGAAGCTACAGCCTTCTCCATGTCATTCTGAGCGTTCTGCATCTCCAAGGTTAGCGCTCGGGCGGATAGCTCAAGGTTTCGAATCTCGGCATCGAGTGCCCGAAAGGTCATTACTTCAAGCTCAGTGATCTTTTCAATATGGTCCACAGGATGTTGAGCATTTTCGAGTTCAACCTCTTCTGAGACCACTTCGGCCTCTATAGAAGGCGCCTTCGGTTTACTGCGCCCAACAGGCTTGGTTGTATTCGATTTGGATTTGGTTTTGGGTATCATGCGATGACTCGGGTCAAGTTGAAGGACGGATTGAACAACATTCGCGAGGAGTCCATAGCGACCCCAAGCACCTGAACAAAAACTTTCTGGTTTCCTGTTGCTACTGGACGAGTAGGAGTGGGGATACCGTTGAAACCTATGAAGTAGGTTTTGCCCGGTATAAGACCAGGCACACTTAGGATACCGTATCGAAGGATCTTGCACTGAGTACTGGTACTCTTACTTACAATGGCCCCCACTCCAGGCATCTTGGAATAGTTGGTGATGTCTACCTTGGTAACCTGGATCACCCCTCCTACGCTATCCCCGGAGATGTAGACCAGGTCCCCAATCTGATCCGTAGCTTGACAGTTAGCGGGTAGCTCAAATCCCTCCGTCTGAGCTAGGTTGGTTAAGTCCTCAAGGCTGAGTATCCCCAACCCTTCGAAGTCATCCCTCCAGGTCCCCGCATTGTTGCCGTGGATGATTCTCTTGACCTGACTTAACAGGAACTCTTGAAGATCTTCTTGCGTGATCGAGGATACTAGGGCGTTCAGAATAGCCGAAGCAGTCTTCTGATCATCCGTCTTATCGGCGATCCTGACTACTCGATATCTGACTTTCGTCTCGCCCATCGAATCCTCACGTTATGACGTAGTCGGCAACTACGTGATCATCCGCGTACGGGGCTTGAGATAAAGTAACGGTGTCGTACCCAGTACCAGAACCTCCACTCTCTGAGATCGTGTAATCATCGAGTAACGTCAAGCGCAACCCATTCACAAACACGGCAATTGTTAGATAAGGGAGGTTATGGGTGAACTTCTCAAGCCCAGGAGTGTGAAACACCAGGTTGAAGCCGTCTTTGGATCCGACCAACCCCTGACCCATGCGAAACCGACCCACAGATATGAACATCTGCAGGGCAGTTTGAAGGTTTAGGTAGTTGACAAGATACACTCACGTCTCCCGCCGAATTAAAACGACCGGGTTTCAGCGGGGATTTGCGTATGTGAATTGAGCGGAGAACGCAGCGGTCCCTCCGGAACCTCGAACCCAGATAGATGAGACTAGACCATCGAAGCCAATGCTCTCTTGGCTTGATGCTTGACCCGGGACTACGATCTCAGGCCCACCCTCTTGGAAAGCCACATAGAGGGGAATCGTCGTGCTTAAGTTTCGGATCCTAAAGTTTGACATCTGACGCGGCAGATCAATCTGAAGCGAGTCAGCGAGGCTAGCCTCACTCGGAGCTGTGGCATTGAACCCAGCCTGCTCGTTGCCTACGAAGGGGGGGAGAACCAAGGTAGCCGCGCTCGGAGAGGGACCTGCAGGGACCAAGACACTTGGTATCTCATCACCCGCTGAATCAACATAGACCAGCTTCAACCAAAAGAAAGCAGAATCCGGAAGCCCATAGTTTGAAGGCTTCATGAGGATCTGAACGGTCTTACCTGGTTGAATCGGGTTCTGAGGACCCGCAACAGCAGAATCAACTAGACCCAGGTTGGTAACAGTCACCACTTCCGTGGGGGATGGAAAGTCTGGGCTATCGTCCGTGTATAGACGGTATCTCACAACCCCCGTGGCTGTTGAGTCCAACAAAGGCGTTGTGAAATGAATGAACCCCGGCTTGCGTCGGAGAATTGAGAAGAGGCGTCCGCTCATGATGTCACCTGTATTGGACCTACAACAAATGATTAGGTGGCAGATATCATGGAGTCAACTTTCCACGAGACACAAGAGAATCAAAGGTCGACGCAGAGACGTCACCCTTTTCCTTTCGGGCTAGTTCTTGAGCCTCTTTCCAGGTACCTGTTTCTACCCCATCAAAGTTAGGCTGCAAACTAGCCTTGAACACATGATCCTTCTCTTTCTGAGCAACCTCTTCGCGCCTCTTCTTACGATAGGCGTTCTCTTTGATGGACTTTGTAGCCCAACCACCAGACTCGCCCTCTTTCAAGACGAATCCAAGGTTGCCGGGAGCGAAACCGATCTTAGCCTCCAGACCACAGTTGTTGCAGGTCAACTTCTTGTTCCCCGCTTCTACTGCGTCGTAGTCTGAGTAGGAAAGTCGCTGGTCTCTAGTAGTCCCGCATTCGTGACACTCAATCTGATAAGTAGGCATCCGCAGTGAAACCTTTCCGTTCGATCTACACCTACGTATCCTTTTTCTTGATCGGAATAGACCAACTACGAACTTTGGACATCACTGCCGCAACATGCTTGCAAACCCTATTGATCCGAGCTGGATCTCTGATGTTGGGAGTTGAAGCTGTACCCACGGGCTTCCCATCAAGATACCCTTCCCCCTTGGCATGGTACTCAGATCCCAACCATCTCCATGCTTTGCATGAGCAAGAGAAACTGACGTCCATCTTGGCAAGGGCTGTCACACGCCCCTTACGAGAAGCCTTGAGACGAACCATCTTGGGACCATTGCCACAATCAACCGAGAAGATCCACCTCAGGTTCTGTACGTCAGTCCTCTTGATAGTTACTACACATGCTGTAGCTCGTTGACGAGTCTGCGGGTTCAGTCCATTCTCAATTTCGGAGATCTTAGAGGCTACTCGAATGGGCTCCTCCAGAGAGACTGGAACTTCATGAGCACACTTGAGCAACCATAGTTGAGCAACATTCTCAACTATCGAAGCGTTGTGCCGGTTTGGAATCTCATCTCGGTAGGGGTACTTCGTGATAGACCCGTCATCCTTCACGTGTGGACCAGGTCGACGATAGGTGGGCCGAGCGTCAGAGTGATCAATCTCGTCGGGCTTCTTCTGATCCTTCAAGAGATGATCTGCATCATCCACCCGGTACATCGATTGATCCTCAATGTCAGGCTCTCGCTCCTCCTCTTGCGAGGGTTTGGCATAGGTGGAGGTCCCCGGAATACTCGGATCTAAGCCAACTCCCTTCTGAGATGGACCTGTCCCTGGGAGCCCAGATTCAGACACTAGTGGGGTTGTAAACCCTCGAATCATCGGTCAATGATCCAGTAACTAGAAAAGTCACTTGCTGCCCACTGAGCGCTAACCTTGTCTGCCGCCGTAAATAGGATCTCTGACAAGATACCCTTACCACCCTCTTCCAATTGAGCGATAGCAGTAGCTATCGCTTGCAGGAGAGTGAGCAAAAGCCTCTTTGAGTCCTTAGGGCTCTTTTTCTTGAGTTGCTTCAGGGTTACAATCGCGGTATCCAGGTGAAGTAGATATTGAGCTACTGGGTCAGAACCCTCTTCAGCGGCGGATTTGAAGTTGTCTCTGTTCTTCTCATTCTCATCCTTCCACTTCTTGGCATCCTCCGTAGTCATATTCTGCGTAGGATCAGCGGGCTTCCCTTCCTCGAACCGACTTCGACGAGCTTCCTCAGAGGATGTGGCCCCTTCGCCGGCTGAGTGAGACGAGTAGATGTTCCAACGCGCGTTGTTCGAGTTTCTCATGGGTTTAACATTCTCAGGGTATCTTGGGTCTTCCTAGCCCTCTTATCAGCCTGGTACAAGCGTGAATACTCTCGACGCTTATTAAGCCGTGATTGCTCTTTAGAGGCTCTCGCTTCAGGGGTGAGAGTGTCATTTTCTATCCTAATCTTGGCCAACCTAGCAGCACGAGTTACAGCTAGAGCTCTAGCATTCTTCTCTCTCCACTCCGTATTACTAGATCTTTTACGAACACCCTCTAATTGCGCCTTCCGCCAATCTGGATCTTGGGGTAGGCTTTGCATGACTTCCAAGTATCTTGGGTCAGCGTGCAATAGAGCGTTCTTAGCTGCATTGGCTTTTAACCACTCAGGATCTTGAGCACGTCTATGTCCTGCCTCTACAGTGGCTTTCTTCCAAGAGTGGCGTTTTGATCGCTCACGGCTAGCAGAAGAAATAGCAGCTAGCCAGGAAGGGTCAGCGTGCATCTTCTTCATCGCAATAGAATAGGCTTCACGGCGTCGCCTCTCTGCTTCTGGTGAAAGCAAAGATATACCGTCCCCTCCAACTGTCAGATTATACCCGATAGGGGCTAAGCATTTGTTGGAGTAAACTTGACTCACCTCAGCATCAAAGAGATCACTCAAGGGGCCGTATACTACTTCCAAAGTCTCTACCGAAAAGTTATGAGGTCCGTATTTGTTAATAGCTCTATGTAGAGCGAATTTTCTTCTAGACCTGGCTTGACTAATATGCCTAAGCCAACGCTCTTCAACAGTTCTAGTAGTACACCCCACATACTTCTTCCCGTTCACGAGATTCGTGATCAGGTAGATATACCCAGCAAAAGCAGATGAGGTCATAATTGTTGTGCACCAAAGTCTAGCTTATTGGTGCTTATCTTTTACTACATCCTTATTTTTCTCCCAGTGTGTAGCTATCTCCTCCAACTGGTCCTCAGTTAGTGCAGGATTAGATGACTTAAACCCGTCAATTACGTCCTGTCTCGTAGTAGCCTGGATCGGTCCCATGGCTTCGAGAGCCTGCTGGGATGTCTGGGATAGGGCCATGAGCACCCGACGTACCCGACGACTAGCCTCTTTGGGCGGAATGCGAGCGGACTCTACATCAGCGGCGATCCGACGGAGGGCTGTTGCAATATGACTGGTAGAAGCTGCTCGGAACATGGATGCTCTCTTTCCTTGACTTGGTACTGTGGTTGAGGAGTGCTTGATTGTCTTCAACGCCCTATCGGCAAGTTCTTTGATGTCTTCAAGCTTCCCTTGAAGTTGAGGGGGTAGATCCTTACGTAATCGTGCCGCCTCTAGAAGGATGTTTTCGAGACTCGTAGTGATCTGATTAATGTCCTTCACGTCAAGAGCCCCAGCCATCCTCGGTTGCCCTTGCTCCGGACGAGGTTGAATGAACGGAGACACCCGATCAATTTGACGTATACGGACATCCCTGAGAACGTCCTCCAACTCCTCAACCTTCTCAGGCCTGAGTTGAGTCTTTAGCTCCTCATAGTCCAAACGCGAGGCCGCCAAAGCCGTAGCCCCCAAAGCCTTGTCCAACTTGAACAAGGCATCTGGGATCCCATAGATTGCATCCCCAGCAACTTCATAGAGATGATCCCTTTGAGGAGAAGAAGCAATCAATCGAACTACCTGACTGACGAACTTCTTAAGTTGCTCGCAACGAAGGCGAGCATCTGTAAGTTCCTCTACAAGATAGACCAGTACACCAGCTTCTTTATTGGTTCCCGTAGAGTTTACGTTATCCATCGAGCTAGCTAAAGTACAAGAAGACTACCGGCTCAATCAGGTAGATCTAGCCGGTAGTCTCAGCACCTCAACCAGGAAACGCTTCAGGGAACTCTTCGATGAGTAGCTTCTTGAACTCGTCACTTTCAGCAGCGAAAATAGCCCGGATGACCTCCGGACACTTCTCGTAATTCAAACGAATCATCGCTATCCGACGCTTCCAGTGGTCTGAGAAGTTGTAATCATCCGGGAAGTCCTTACAGAGACCTTTGGCTACCCTTCTTCGGTAGTCAGCTGTCCCATCATTGTCGATACGAGATCTCGGTTCATCATCTGACGGCATGGATACCGTGGTCTCAAATGTTGGAGCTGGTTGCGACCCCATACCCTTCTTAGGCCCATTGGTGTTCCGAAAAGTAATCCCCTCTTGCTCCATAACCGACTCCACAGCATGCCCTGTTGAGCCCGAAGCATCGAAGGTCTCTACACCTCCACCTGAGGTCAACCCAACTGAGATCCCTTCCTGAACCCTAGCTTGACTAGGCGCTACCTTGCCAACTACAGGAGTTGCAGATGCAACCATGACTCGAGCCTTTGGTTGAGCTTGAGAACGCATACCTGATTGATTCATCGAGGCTAGGTTGGTAGTGACTACTGGAGGTGGTACGTAACCTGGAGTTCTACTCTGGATATCACCCTTCCGAGCCTCCTTCTCAGCCACATAGATTGACCGCTCTTCATCGGTCATCTTGGATAGGAGATCCCCCTCAGAGATCCCCTCACCAGGTTGAATCTTGACCAACTCCGCATCTCGAATAGCGGTACCAACTGTGTTGGGGGTCACCTGAGGTGCGGTCTTAGCCGAGGTCTTGAATTGTCTCTCAACCTCAACCCCAAACTCAGCACCACCAATCAAATCAGAACTACTCCCTCGTGCCACGAAGGCTCCTGCTCTTCCGGTAGACTGCCTAACCTCAGCGGTCCTCTGCCGGGCTTGTTGAGTCCTAGCAGAGCTACTCATGACCACCCGCTCATCAGATTCAACGGTAACGATGGCGGACTTCTTTGGAGGAGATAGTGGGTTCTGGCCTAAGTCATTGGCTGCCCGAACCCCAATATTCGCAGACGGGTTGGCTACTGGAGCTGCACCCGGATTGTATTCGTCAGCAGGTACAATCCACCCCATCCTAATGGCCCCTCGAAGGGTAGGTAGCATGAAACGGCTACCATTCAGCTCTACAATAGTACCATCAAACAGAATCTCCATCCCATCGTAGACACTGTAATTAGTACCGCCCAAAGTGAACGCTTTCGTCGAGATAAAGCGTTCCATTTTTCCCGGTGTAAATCTAATCTGGGTCTGATTGGCTTCCATTGTCATGGCCTCCTCGGCTCATGACACACCCATGATAAGTACTTTAAACAAGTCAGGTGCCGTGAGTCACCCAGTAGCACTGAACTCACAGCACCTGTCGAAGAAAACCGAAGTAGAACTTACTTCTTGGCGGTCTTCTTGGCCTTCGACGCGGACTCCTTCTTCTCCGCAGCAGCGGCGGCGGCGGCAGCAGCCTTAGCAGCAGCGGCAGGAGAAGGAGGAGGAGGAGGAACTATTCCAGCTTCCACCTTGATGGCCTTCAAGAAACGAGCCTTTAACTTCTTGGAAGCGGGCTTGGCGGCAACGATCATCTCCTGGCCGTTTGATGGATTGCGAGCTTTGCGCTCCGCCTTCGGGGGGACCCCTACGACAGTTAGCTTCACAATGCTAGGAAGGACGAACTTCTTATCTTTGCGAAGACATTTAGCAACCACTGTATTCAGAGCAGTGAGAAACCCACGGACATGGGTCTTGGTAGTACCTTCCATCTCGTTGGCAATAGCCGCAATCAGTCCAGTCTTGGTCATAACTTACATTCCTTCTGATCTGAGTTAGTTTGCGGAAGGAACACTCTCCACTCCGTCTAGGTGGTAACAACTACACCACCGACTACCAATCTATAGAGGTGGACAAGAAATAAATCTAGGGACCCCCTACTTAGCCCTCAACCGGTGTCTCTGAGCTAGCCCATAAGGCTGATAGCTCTACCTGATCGCCCGAGTTGACCGTCAGCATCGCCTGCTGAGCAAAAGCAGTCTCCTCCTCACGTGCTCTTAGGAAGGTGTCTATCTGGGCTTTGATTTGTTCGTAGGCTTTCCTCAAAGCCTCTTGTTCAGAATCAGCCTCTCCACTGAACTCTTGACGGAACACATCCTCGAAGGTCTTTTGGGAGACCGCCTCAATGGAGCCTGGATCCAGAGTAGTCCGGTACCCAGTATATGTGGTACCAACCAGCTTTACGGTCACTACCCAAGTAGGGGTGTCAGGCAGGTCCGTTGGGGTGTTTTTGAACTCGAAGGTGACGTTAGTAACCGCGTTGCGGTTGATCGACCTACCGTAGAGATGAAGAGCGCCTGAAATGGAGGACAAGATACTCATGCCCTCTGAGTACACCGAGAATCAGGGCAACTTGATCAACCAAACAATATCCCCTCTCATAGGAAGTGGGCGCTAGTACGGAGCGAAACACCCATAACAGGTCTTTTGTTCTTTGATTAGGCTATGTTGCTTCGATAGAATCACGACTTGGTGCTTAAAGAGGAAGGCCGGGAGTCCTTTCGGAAACCCGGCCCACACTCAATTCAGCCTAATTTTCTTAGACTCGCGTTACCACTACCCTGGTGAGGCCACGGGGGTTGAACGCGCCAATACCGATATTTTGGAAACAACTGAACCCAATCGTACGCGCCTTGGGATCATCTGCACTCAAAACTGTAAGTTCTGTACGTACGGGTATCCGGCCGAAATTTTCAGGCTCAGCGGAAATATACACAAAACCAGCAGGGACCAAACGGCTCGTGATGATCTGGGCGCCCCAAAGGGTTGCCTGGAGACCAGTCTTGAGCAGAACGGCCTGACTCTCGATATCCAGAATGTCGCGTCCGAACTTACGGATGTCCGCGTAGTCCACCGCGTTCATATAGATACGAGCGACCCTAAGGTCGTGACGCTCTACCTCAGCAAAGGCATCCGCGAGGACACTTGGGCTGATTGGAGCCACGACGTTGAGGTCGGGGTTCGTCTGACCTGGCAAGGTATCGAAGCCAGAGACTGCGATCGAGTCGAGGACTGCAAACACGCGCTCGTCTTCCGCGGCCTGGATCTGGGCTTTCGCCAAGTCCTGAGCGCGTTCGATGAGATCGAATCGGCGTTCCTTGATCTGAGTAAGGGGGATCTCGGGGTTCGAGGCAAGCTCGAACAACGGGAAGATGACCCTTCGGGGCTTCTGGATGGCAAGGATGTTCTCACCCTCTTCACCGACCACGTAGGCGGTGACATCCGGATCCTTATCGTAGATCGGGAGAGCACCATCCGGGAGTTGTTCGACTAAGAAGGTCTTACGACCCACAGCCGTGTAATCTCTGCGAAGACGCAGAGGCTGAATCATCGAAGCGGCAAGCTTAGCTCGACCAGCAGCCGTTTTGATGTACTCACTAATGATCTGTTGCTTGATGTCGTTGCTAACCACGGTAGTCTACCTTTCTTGTCGGCTCAGATCCTGAGGTCGACGATCAGCATGGGGGTGGTGGCATCGACAGCAGCCTTGAGAACGCCGACAACAGTGGGAGTCAGACTCTCACTGGTTTCAAGGGAGTCGGCGGAAACGTTAGTGATCAATCCATTGATACTCGCGTATAGGAGATCACCAGCAGTATAGGTAATAGCATCACCCTTTGTGTGCCCACCACCAGTTAGCTGATACTGGGTTTCGTAGATCGTTAGACCTACGCAAGAACCAGATCCGCAAACGTACGGTCCACGACCCGATGCCGGTCCGGGAGTGTTCTCGTAGGCGTTACCAGCAGCATCATTCAAGAAGATGCCGAGGGGACGCATACCGGTGCTAAACACGGTTGGAGGATCTGCAGGGGTTCCTGCGGGACCCCCAATCACATTGTTTCCCGCCACAGGGCGAGTGAAGGCGAATGACCCACCGAGCACACCAGTCTTGGTGATCCCGGATAGGGTGGTACTTTTTGCTGAAGCGCCCGTTGCGAGTGCAGGATTTGCTTGGGTGAAGGCATCTGCCGCGAGGACACCCACACTATTGCGGGTGACGACGTGAAACAGTTGGACTCGACCTGAGGTTTCCCTGAATTCGCCCGAGCTTTGACCGTTCATGGACATACTTATGTTCCCTGTTGGGTTAAAGTTGAGCAAACTTCATATTCATCTACATCTAGGCAATCACTGCATCTCAACGAATTGAGACCTCAGGACTGAGAGCTCTTCTAAGTGGAGCTGATCACACAACCCCACCTAACAAGTTCATTAATCAGTTCGCATGCCGAAGGCCTCACGAACATCCGGAGCTGAATTCCAGATCCTCGAGAGATCTCGTCCAGCACTTACATTCGAGGGGACCCCACCAATCTGGCTGACACCAGCAGTGGGTCGTGTTCCGACAGTCCTCATAGAGGCAGTTCGGACAACATGAGCTTGCTTCTGCTGAGCTTGGCCTTGGCCCTGATCTTCCTGACCTTGACCAGCCGCTTCTTGGGCATTCTTGTACTCAGTGTTAGAGAACAGCTGACGGAGAGCATTGTCCTCATCGGGCGTGAGTTGAGCCTCACCAACATCCATATTGGGGGTATCCAACTGAATATCCATATCGGCAACGGGCTCGATCTGACCTTGCTCAGCAAGCATCTGATCGATTTCGCTACCTACTTGTTGCTGGCTTTGACCCAAGCATTGTTGAGCAGCCTGAACCGGATCCTGACCCTGGGCGATGGCTTGCTGAACAGCCTGAGCTACCTGCTGAGCCTGGGACTGTTGCTGCATCTGAGCTTGTTGCTGCTGCTGACCCGCCTGCTGCTGCTGAGTCTGAACCTGCTGGGCTTGAGCCAATTGCTGCTGGATCTGCTGAGCCTGCTGAATCAACTGGGCAAGTTGCTGTTGCATTGCCTGTTGCTGCATCTCAGCTTGCTTCTGCTGGCCTTGACCTTGATCTTGCTGACCCTGGTCCTGTTGAGCTTGCTTCTGCTGAGCTTGACCTTGATCTTGCTGACCCTGGTCCTGTTGAGCTTGCTTCTGCTGTCCCTGGCCCTGCTGACTCTCTTGACCTTGCTCACCTTGCTCATCCGCAGCAAGACGCGTATAGGTAGACATTAACTCCGCATCAGGGAGGTACATGAAGGAATAGCTCTGATTTTCAACTTCCGCAGCAGATGCGGTCTTGGGAAGGATCTTACGAGCAATAGCTACACAAAGAGCTGCCTTCTTGTCAGTGGCTTCGCTCTTCTCATCATCGTCTTCCTTCTCTTCCTTCTTCTTCTTGATGTTCTCAAGAAACTGAGGAGGTATCTGACCCGCTTGCTTCTGCTGACTCTGACCCTGACTCCCTTGGTCTTGCTCCTCTTGCTCTTCTTGTTCATCAGCGGCAAGACGAGTATAGGTAGCCATCACCTCTGCATCGGGGAGATACATGAAGGAGTAGCTCTGATCCTCAAGCTCCGCCGCGGAGGCGGTCTTGGGAAGGATCCTGCGAGCAATAGCCACACAGAGAGCTGCCTTCTTCGTAATGACTTCTTCGGAGGCAGTTTTCTCAGGATGATTGAAGGTATCGGATCTCATCTCAGGCATACCAATCTCATTACGCTTGACCTGACCACCAGCGTATTCAGCTTCCCAAGTTCCATTTGAAGGATGGATATCCTCAGCAAAGTCCGAAGGCCCACCAATCACGTACTGGTCGGCGGAGGGCTGCTGATTAACGTGATCCTGATTCATCAAGTAGGGGTCGGCGACTTTCATACCAGCCCTCTTGGCGATTGCATTTACGTTCCAAGTTGAGCGCTCACGAGGCATGGAGGAGATCCTTTCCTTAATTCGAGAAGCTGTATAAGAGCTTCATCGACGTCCGAGAGAGAACAATTTACCTTTAGTGACCAATTGAACCTTCTCAGAGTTAGTGAGGGTTCGGCCCAGTACCTCACGACAAGCCGCAAGGTATTTATCTACATTTGGATATGAGGTTATTCCGCCCAGTGCGATGACGGTCCTATAAATCCGAGCATCGCCTGCCATCGAGGATTTCCTCTCGGACCTCTCAAGAAGACGATTCATGACGAGAATTTCCCGTCCTGAGAATCTGTTAGCCCTACCTACCGCTTCCCATCCGCCATGGTCATGCAGAATCAGTCCAGCTAGGATGTTCCTAGCTAAGGAGGGGTCTCTAACGTTGGCAAGTACCATCTTTGATCGCTCACGCCACTTCGAGTAACGTAAAGCAGACTTGATAAGAGATTCATTGGACCGATTCTCGTCCAAGGTACTCTCCTCACCCTTGTTGGCTTCGGAGATGTCTTTCTTGACCTTGTTCGTGACCTCTCCAACCAAAGACTCATACAAATCGTTGATGACTTGTTTGAAGGGCTTGGTTGAGTCCTCAGTAGATGGCTCTGAGGAGGGTGATCCACTCATCTCAGCTTGTCCGGGGAAATCCTGCTGAGCGGTATTAATCTGTTGGATTCGGGCCTTGTGAGCCTCAACAGCCTTGGAGGTTCCAGAAAACGGTGGCGGAGCGCGAAGAGTTCCAATTGAGGGCCCGTCATGCAAGTATGAGAGGTAGTCTGCAGGCTTCGCTGGAGCTCCAACTCCAATGGGTGCGAGCCTCGCTGCCTTCTGCATGGTATTCGGGTCGAAAACCTCTGTGGGCCTCATGAAGGCCACTTGAATCCTCTGTCGAGCTGCCTCTGCCAACTCAGCTGTCTTGGGATCAAGAATGGATCTAAGTACAGCTCCCGAAAAGGCTGGGTGCGCTACCCAAGAGGCCTCAATGAACTTGACTGAATTGGGATCAGAATAGTGACCACAGAGCTCAGCTATCTTGCGTCGCTTACCCTTTGGGTCTAAGAACGTTTGACCCTTAAAGTATCGGATATGCTTGCACAATTGACTTTCATCTTCGGCCACATTCCCACATTTAGTGCACTGGGTATATGATACCTGGCACCCCATGCTAAGGGTTCCAAGGGTTCCATTGGAAATTGCCTCAATGAGATCTTTGTGCTTCCTATCCGTAGCTACTAAGATATCGACATAAACTGAATCCCCAATGTCTCGAGCTGCAGCATCAATGATCTTACCTTTGGAAAGCTCAGGGATCTGAATATGCTCAACGAAATTGCTTCCACCAATGAACGTTCTGTAGCAAGAAAGAAGGAGTTTTCTCTCCCAGCTATCCTGATTCGAATTAATATACTTCTCAGTTCCACGTGTGATGTAGAAGTCTGGGAACCGTCTGTCAATCTGAAGTCCCTCAAACATTTGCTTACCCGTAGGAAGCCCAGGGAATTCAGTATCGACCGAAGCAATGATAGTCACATGGCTCAATAAGTACTGAGCTGGATCATACTGCTGAAGTACCACTTGAGAGGCACTTCGCAACTCAAACGAAGGTTCTGGATGAGTTGCCTTGGCACGAAAGTCATCCCATCCAGAAATGCTTATTGCTGGATGCACAACTTGGGCCCTAGCATACTTAGGGAAACTCATACTAGACCCCTACTCCGAACCACTGATGAGGTTCACCAGTGGGGCCAAGAATCGAAATCGGGTCGATGATGTAGAGGCACTTCGGGCAGGCAAAGACCTTGTGCCGAGCACCCTCATGCATCTTATAAGTAGCACGACGCATCCGATTCGAGCACTTCGGGCATGCGGGCTTACCCATCTTGATGTCCTCAGCCGTAGCCCTGTACTGCCTGTTCTGAGAGACCCAGTAGGCGGAGGACTTCTGAAGATGAGCCTCAATCCTCATGTCTCCAGAGTTCTTTGCAAATCGGTAAAACTTAGAGACTTCTGATCGAAGTTCCTCATCATTCACATTTGGGTAAAGAGCGCGATAGAGATCGTCATAAGCAATGATCTCGCTCGCGCCCTTATGCCAACGCCTCGCCAGCTCTACATAAACCGAGGGCTGGAATTGCTTACTCCAGAGGGAACTCGAGGAAGCTTCCTTCCTAGCCCTCTCGATCTCTACGGTTAGGTAACTCTGATCAAATTGAGGTGGCAGATACCGGATGAATTTAGGACTGACCCTAACAATGTCATCCGGAAACACACGCTCATTACCAAATGGCCATTGGACATCAAGTACGCCAAGGCCCTTGTGGACAGCAGTGACCGTCCCAACATAAGGCGAGAGATCCCCACCAATGACGTCGATCTTTTGGACCACATCACCTTGGGTAAATTCCTTTACAAGTTTCCAATAGTCGATCATTGAAACCCGTCCCGCCACCTATTCAAGTAGGTGCTAGCTGAGGTCAACTTATGGGGCGAGAGGGCGACCTGTGGTGGACTTGCCAGTTGCGACGGCCTCCGTCTGGTCATCCTTGAACAAGCTCATGTACTCGTTCTCGTCGGCATCGGTCTGAATGGGAGCCGTCGGAGCGTTGAAGGTATCCATGTAACCCTCGTCCGCGTCCTCCTGTAGGACCTTGGCTTGACGAAGCACATGGACCTGACGCTTGAGCATGTGATCTGCTCCATAGCTATTCAGCTCGACCTCGTCCGCCACCTTGTCGATCTCATTGACGACAGCTTTGGCAGCTTCGAAGTTCATCCCCCACTTCTCATGGTTGTCTTGAATGACCTGAGCGACCCGATCCAAACGGGTGAGGATCTTGCTGGCTTCTTCCTGAGCAAACTTGGCAGTCATATTGTTTCCCTCTGAGGTTCTAATTGAGGACTCACGAACGGTTAACAATGGATTTGTTTGAGTTTCCCCTGACAGTTTGGCTAAGAGCATGTTGTAGAGGTTGGCATCTACGACTGCGCCGTAGCGACCATCCTCAGCAGATCGAATGGCTAGGTCGAGAGCAGCTCTGAAACGAGCATCGGGAACCATTCCACTAATAGCCTTGGACAAAACAGAAGACTTCAACCACTCTTTAGCCGCAGCAAGAAGGATGTTGTAGTCTTCTGCAGTGAGATCGCGAACAACACCCTGTTCCCACTCAACATATGGGGCGAACCCTTCATGACCTTTTGGGTAGGGCTCAATACCGTGATACATCGAGGTCCTTTGGGGTTGGGATTTAGAGTCGTCTGCCAGCATGGATGCTTCCACCTGTGCTTTGACTAGGGGATAAGAAGAATAGAGGTTGGTTTCTGGAACCCTTAGGGCTGGCTGAACCAACCTCTGAAAGTTCCCTGTTGAACCACCAATTTCCCGTCGATTCCGAGATAAGTCCTTATCCGTCTTGTTCAAGTCGGGGTCACGTTCAACCTCAACCCGCTCTCGACGACGATCATGACGAGGAGGCTTGAGCTTAGGCAGAGGTCTAACAAGGCGCTCCGCCTCCTCTTCCTCTCGCTCATGAAGATCCTTGGTAGCAATAACATCCATGGGTCGCAGGCATGACTCCTATCTAGCCTGCGACCCTAAAGGACTATTGGATCACCCAAACCTGGATTCGGACTCCTGAGAAGGTGCCGCATTTTTCTTGAGGTGAAGGTATTCAGCGATCTTCTCAGATACGTTGGTATCTTCTACTAGCTTTCTACCAACCTCACCGTAGATGCCTCGAAGTACTTCGTTGAAAGTGGAATCATTGATCGTGAACATGTCACGCTCAAGTTTTTCCTTGGTATCCTGAGGATCGATGTTGAATAGCTCGAGAATCACATCAACACTCACGCTACCCTTCTGGTAGAGATTGAACAGGGCATCGTAAGTGTCTTGCGAGTCACGTAGTGCCAAACGAGTGAAGCTCAACCTCGGATAGAGGACAACCTCGTTCCCCCACTCATCCTGCTCCACGAAACCTTTTCTACGGGCCACAGGCCTAAAGAGATACTTCTCGACGTACTCCTGAATCATCTCACGGAATAGGAGGTACCTGGTATTGAGTACCTCGAGTTTCACCCGGTCACCAGAGAAGGTAGCCTCCCCATTCAATAGAGACTCTGTAACCCCAAGACCCGCGAATAACTGCTTGTCCGTGATCTCGTATTCAGTGGACAGATCCAGAAGACGGTCTCGAGCTCCGATGTCCTCCCAATGAACCTCGTAGTTCGTGATAATACTGTAATCTGGGTCAACCAGAGCCAAGTCAACTTGCTCACGGAGATCCTCGACATCCAACTCAGAAAGACCCTCACCCCAAATCAAACGCTTGGGGGTCATCGCTCTGGAAGCAATGAGAGTCTGCGCTTGACGGAGCTTCTCCCTGTAGTAGAGGCAGTTGCGTGTTGCGGCTAAGTTAGCAAAGAAGGTATGGTCCTCATGCACATTCAAGCTGTATACAGGGCCCGTATACGTCGTAGTACCAACTCTAGTAACTCGGTAATAGAGTTTCCCCTCAAACTCAATATGACGAGGGCCTGATTTGCCAGTCTTCCAAGAGTCTGGTACTTTTTTCTTTGCTAAGAAACCTGACTCAAAGAATTTCTTGACCGATGGCCCGTGGGTAAAGTGAACAGAATAGGAAGGTTTTGCGCAACTCAACTGCTTAACCCAACGCTCCTTAAGAGCATTGGTGTTCGAAGCTGGGATTCCCAACGAAGTGCAAAGCAAGAATATTTGATCCGTAAGAGATTTGTTACTCCCATTGAACCTAACCGAAATACTACCATCTTTTTTGGTTACAACGTCCCCATCAGAATCGACGAAACCACGCAACAACCCAAGCAAAAAGTCCTTTGGAGCATCAAAGATCCAATTGGGTAGCTGCTTATCCTCACAGGTGTGACCAAAGTTCTTAGCTAACCAACGAATCAAGGTATCCTGGTAACCAAAGAGGTGCGAACCATTAGTCTGCCAAGTGACCCCTAACCGATCAAGGGTGGGCTTGATCTGCCCCTCGATTGACAGAACAGATGTTGTTTGGGTATTATCAAATGTAATACCCAAACAACCGTAGGCTAAGCCTTCTCGTTTTGCAAGATGTCCTGCACCTAACCAGTAACCTACAAAGTAGCCAAAATCAGAGTTCAAGTCTAACCATCGTGGGGACGATGTGTTATCGAAGTCCAAAGACAAGTCAAATCTAGACACTGACTCAGTCAGCGGAATCTGAGGTACTTGAAGAGCGTCCCTAGGACGGATATCACCAGCAAGAAGATCAACGACCTTTCCATCTCTAAGTACAAAGTGCTTGTGATTCTTTGTACAAGCAATAGGGGAGTACAACTTTGACACATGAAGTAGGGACACTTCCTCATCGACAACGCGTACTCCAATCTCAAAACCCCTCCAGACTCCGGTATGACTTAGAAGTAGATCTGTATCTGGGTTCAAGGTTTCGATTGGAATCTGCCCAATAAGCCCATTCCTTTGCACAAGAACAAGAGTCCCGGGCAAATGGCAACGCAAGCATCGATCGAGGATGCTTGCTCCCAAATCCTCTCCAGCCCCTCGTCGTGCAGCTAGATGGTAGCAAAAGGATCCCTCATCGGCATCGGTGCCTAATGGGATCAATTTACCAGATTCGAGGTAATCACGTACCTCGGAGGGGATCTCCTCAACCATCTCCTGGGCTCGCTCATCTCCAGCCTTAGCTTGAGTGAACAAAGCCTTGTCCCGATCACTCGGAATCAACTCAATTCGAGTCTTGTCGGTGAACGAGAAGGTAGTGAGCTTCACCTGATCAATTGGAAGAATTACAAGCTTGGCCCACCCCTTGTAATTCTTCTGGTAGTAGGCTAGGTCCTTCTCCTCGTGATCCGGATAGGGCTCAACGAGTTCTTGCTCCGTTTCAGTTCCAGTACCATCAGGATTGAGAATAGCTAACGGACGACGCTCTACCCGATTACCAACCTCCACTGGGATATCTACGGAAGAATCTTCTGCGAAGAGAAATACATTCCCGTCCAACCAATAGTGGTGGGTACCAGTGATCAACCTCTTGAAGAGTTCAATCTTGTCACACATCCTCTCGAAAAAATCCAGGATGTACTTCCCGTAATTATCAGCACTCTTGAAACCTTGTGGGCAAGTCCTGGGCTTAGGGGTCGAGAGACGAACTTTGGAGAGAGGTAGCTCGGTGTGAAGGTCAATAGCTTGACCAACGATAGGATCCGTATTGTAGAAATGACGATAGATCTCTCTCTTTTCACGAAGAGACTGTGGGAGCTCTAGAAAGTCTGTGGAGAGCTGAGGAGAGAAGAAGGAGCTATTCCCAGAAAGGGAGGTATTTGAGCCCGCGCCAATTGGAACGGGACCCCCGTAATTCCCAGCTCCACTCATGTTGGAGGTACGAAGCTTTCGAGCCTGTCTCTCCTTCTCAGTCAGATTGGTGAACTTACCCTTCGCAGCATAGGGGGCATACTGTCTGCTTGTAGAGGACCAAGAGGAGGAGAACCCGCTCTGAGGTACATTGGTAAATCTAGCCGCTGGCATTAGGGTAACTCCTCGCCATACAAGTCATCGATATCTGAAGGCATTGTCTTTGATAGACCCGCTGCCACCAGATCCTCACCAGAGGTCCCCTGAGGGATCCCATAAAGGGCTTCCAAAGGGTCCTTCGGAGATGAAGTGGACTTCTGCTGTTCAGCTTCTCTTCTAGCTAACCTCTCCGCCTCAACTTGCTTCTGTCGATTCCTATCCTCTGTATCGCGAGCAACAACCGTAAGAATCCTATTTTCAACCCCAGCAGTCCTCCTAGCAGCTTGATAAACCATCCCAGAGAAACGCTTCCCAGAGTTAGCAATTGAGATGTAGGAGTAGGAGGCCTCATCAGCAGCACGACGAGCTTTGCTGTAGAGGGTTGCGTAGATCTCATTCAACTTCTCAGAATGATCCATCATCAAGTCTCGAATTCGAACAGCCTCAGCACAAAGCTCATCGAGACTCATCTGGTCCAAGGGCTTCCTGAACCGGTAAGTCTCGTGAGACCTGAGTTTAAGTCCATTTTCGGCCATTACATTGACGTTTGGATACCTAGGAAGTTGCTATTCACTGACTTTGGAATCTGAGCTACGAACCCAGTGAAGAAGCAAGGAGCAAGAGGGTCACCAGAGAGAGTCATTTCATCCTCTTTGGTCCACAAACCCCTTTTTGATAAGTAAAGTATGTCGTTAGCCTGATAGCTTATGGGAACGTAGGGAGGACCCACAATTCTAGAGGCATAGGTATACCGTTCATAGCTAGTGGTAGCCATTAGGCATCCACCAGAGAGCATAACTGCATACTGATAGACCAATTGCTGTTTGGTCATCGCAGTAAACTCGTCGGCAGACTCATCGGATCCCCAAACTAAGAAGCCTCCGTAGAGACCACTTGAGAATGTCACCATTCTCTCGTCAGTAGGAGAGTCAACCCATTGAACCCCCTGACCTCCAGACCACCCGAGCCGAATCATATCCGGAGAGACAATAACGGGCTGAGTGTCCCCTTTAAAGAACACGACACAGTCTCTGGAACGGATGATCTCAGGCATGGGATCTCAAATTGAAGTTTGAATTACGATGTAGTTGTTGTTCTCTGGCGCTGGGGCTTGAACCACATTCCCGATGAAGTACGTGTTCGGGGCTCGCGGATCACCAGCCGGCGTCCATTCATCTTCAGTTGTAAACAACCCACGAAGAGAGAATACAACCCTCTGACCTACCCTGTACACGATGGGGACTAGAAGGCCACCCCCGGTACGAGAGGCATAGGTGTACTGCTCGAAGGTTCGAGTAGCGATAAGCCAACCTCCAGCGCAGAACGTTCCGTAGCCATACAGAGGCTGAGCTCCTGTCATCGAGGTGAACTGATCTGAGGACTCGTTCGACCCCCAGAGCAAGAAGCCACCGTAGATGCCGTCTGAGAACGTTACAATGAACTCATCCCTTGAAGAGTCATCCCACTTCACTCCCTGCCCACCCTGCCAACCCTGAGTCGCCATGGCTTGGGAAACGGCAACAGTATAGGCGTCGCCACGAAATAGGACGTAGCAGTCTCGGGTTCTCGGGAACTTCTGAGTGTAGGTCATGTTTGCTTCTAGATGCTAACTTGAACCCCCATGTAGAAGTTAGTAAGGCTAGACGGGGCCTGGGTCACGAACCCAATGAAGTAAGTATTTGGTGCACGAGGATCCCCAGAGAGGGTCCATTCGTCCTCAGACGTCCAGTACCCTCGTAAAGAGAACAAGAGACGATCACTCGCGTGATACACAATAGGTACTAATGGACCACTTTGACGAGAGGCATAGGTGTATCGCTCAAAAGTTGTGGTCAATATGTGCCACCCTCCAGCCCCGACGGTACCAAACCGGTAGTAGGGTTGGTTCGCTGTCATTGACGTGAGCTGGTCCCCAGATTCAGAAGATCCCCAGAGCATGAACCCAGCGTAGTAACCATCAGATTGGGTCACCAAGAACTCATCTAAACTTGACCCAACCCACTGGACTGCTTGACCACCCCGCCAACCCTGAGTCGCTAGAATGCTGTCAACCGTGACGGGGTAGGCATCTCCTTTGGCGAGAATTATGCAATCCCGATCCCGAATGGGCTCGTTGCTGACGAGCTGCTCAGGCACTAGATGGTCTCCTGCTTCTTCTTGAGCCCTGGTGTCTGAGCCCAAGCGGAGATGATGTCTTGAAGAAGCTTGTTCTGCTGTATGTCGCCACTCAAGAACTTCTCCCAAGAACCTCCCTTGTTCCTAAATACCAAACGAATCGACTTGAATTCTGGATCCTCAATCAAGTACTCAGTCCCCAAGAGATGATCTACAAGTTGCCGGATGATTCTGTGGGCAAAGACCAACGGAGGACTTGTTTCGGGATCCAAACCTGCGGTCTTCTCGTTAAGCTTCTCGATTACAGTACCATCCTTTAGGTAAGCTTCCTCGAGAGCTGGTACCAAGTATTGACTCCTCAAAGTTGAGGCCTCGTGCCCAACAGCTTCAGCCGCCCCCTCGAGAGCCTTCTTGAACTCCTTCTTAAGAATCTCGTCCTTTCTCTTCCGATCAGAGGGGAGTTCAGGTCCCTTAGACCTGATGGACCGCAGACGTTCCTGCATCTCCCGATTGGCATGAAGTCCTCGAAGGTCCTTCGCCGTGATATTGAAAGAACTCAAGTATTCGTTGACCTCCTTTGAGCCAACACCCTCAAACAGACCTCCAGTTTCTTTCTCAACGGAGTCATAGGCTGACTTCAAGGCTGGGAGGATCTTTGGGTCGTCAACCACCTTCTCATGCTTCACTCCTGACTTCCCAACATAATGAATGGTGACTCGACCCTTACCCATCAATAGGTGTTGCTTTTGCCACCCGGTAACCCCAAAGTGCCCACGCTCTTCGGCAGACTCATCATTGCCGACACGCTCATAAGTGTGGTCGATCAAAGCAACGACAAGCGCCGTCAACTTGGTCTTCGTATTCTTTGACTTCAGATCCTTCTCTACCTTACTACGGAGCTTCCCTAGAGAGGACTTGAACTCTTCGATCCGATCTGCCTTCTCATTGTTTCTGATGGCAACCTGACGGGGACTGTACACATAAATGGTGTTCCCACTCTCCAGCTTCTTCTTTTTCTGGTATCTAGCGGCAACACGAAGTGAGATCTCATCTAGGATTGGGAATCTCAAGGTAGCCTCCTGGAAAGCATCCGAGGAATCATACGGTCAAGGATGGCTCCATGCTTTCGCATCCGTGTCATCCTGTAGTTGCGCGGGGTGGTCTCTCTCTGAATTGATCGAGTCTCACTCTGCAAACTACCTTTGGACACTAGTTTGATATTGGTGATCCTAGCTAAAGATAACCATACTGCCCGAACGAAGGCATCTACCACATCATCATGAAGGCCAGAAACCTTTGGGGCCTCTACGATGATCTGATTCTTGGATCGTTGAGTAGCTTCTAGCCCTAACACCTCACTGATGAACGGGGAGTGCTTCCCGCTCTCCATTTCTGTTGGTAGCGGGTAGTCATAGAGCTCCAACTTGCGGTCAAACATTAGCATCTTGACCGCCTGGAACATACGACTCTTCTCATCCTGAGTGAAGAACTCGCTACGGAACTGCTTCAACCCCTTCTTATGAAGAGATTGCTCAAGTGGTAACCCATTCCAACGGTCAAACAAACCCTCTGTGATATAGAACTTCTTGCAAATGGCATAGATCCAGTCAGCAATAGCATCGAAGTCCAATCTCTCGACGGTCTCTAGGATCTTGGCGTAATCACTCAGAGGGATTTGGAGTTGAGGGTTGGATTCCTTCCACGGAATCCCGGCATACCAAACCTCATGGTAGTCCTGTATGATTCGGTCACCCTCTGCATGAGTGATGAAGATTGCAGTACCATCTCCGATTAGCCCAACGTCAATACCCATCTGGTGAGGGTTACGAGGGCGACCTGCAAGGATGGGTTTTCGCTCTGGCTTGATACAAGCCAAGAGATCTCCCTCTCGCTCCACCCAACCACGAACTCGATCTGAGAATTGGGCCCCAAACTCCGTCATGAAGATAGTGGGATCCTCATGGTACTTCTCTCGAAGGAATGTCGAATCACAATCCTTGTAAACTTCCCAAGTGGGGGCTTGGATAGCCAACATATTCTCCGAGCCAGCAGCTCGAGACATGGCGAAATGAAACAACTCGTAGAACTTACCTGCCCGATTTAGGGGGGAAGAGATCGAGATGATGCGACTCTCGACCGGACCTATTGTATCGTTAGTCTCTGGATCCTTCGGAGAAAATGCTAAAGCCGACGGAGCGATTGCCTCGTAAATGTCCTTGGCTGAGCTAACACCCTTGTCTTGAAAATGAGCCAACTCATCGAGGATGATGACGATGTTACCCGATCCACGAAGACCTTTTGACACACTAGCCTTGAAGGTGATCTTCAAACTAGCCTTGCCGTTAAAGCTTGTGAACTTACCATTCTCGTGTCTGACAGTTGGACCAAACTTCTCAATGTCGTACGGGGTTCTGAATTGAACATAACTAAGCGTATTGTTGGCAATATATGGCTGAAAGAACTCACACTTCGCCATGTGTGCGGTCACATCACTAAAGAGTAGGCCTGCTTGGTCCTTATCCGTGGCTACCGAGATGATCTGAATTCGATTCCCATTTGGGAGTCCGTAATAGGCTTGAGGATTGCCAAGGGAAATCAGCCGGTACAACTCGTAACTAGCGAAAATCGCTGACAATGTGGTCTTTCCGGATCGTCGGCCGAGTGCCAAAACCAACTGTCGACGAACATGATCCTGCTCACCAATATTGCAGCGACCTTCACTGAATAGGTAGCGTAGGTACTCAGTTTCAGTGAATCGATACAGGACCCTTGTCTTGAACATGTCATGAATGACGATGTTCTGCTCAGTGTCATTCAAAGGGATGCCATAATACAGCTTAACGATGAAGCGTTGTATCGGATACAACCTCATCCCCAAGCCCCAAGATGACTCCGCATATTGTAGGACATTGAAGATCTTAATACGACGCCCGTCGTAGGTGATCTCACTCAAGTCCTTAGAATCCGAAACTTGCTGTGTGTTCTCCAGGATACTCTTCGCCTGTTGTCCGGCACTCCGGATCAGCTGAGAGATACCCATGGACTTGGTATCTTTGGTTGCCACGGCTACCTCAAGTTGTTCTGGGCTTTCTCTTCCCAGTCCTGCATCTCAGTGGCAAACCGATTGAAGAACATGTCCAGGAGCTCAGGAGGTAGCACTTCTAAGGCTACTTCCCGCATAACTTCGACCCACATAGTGAAGATCTTCTGCATCTTTTCACTATGTAGATTGATGGAATCCTGATCTACTTGACGGAGCTTCAACTCAATCTTGGCAATCTCTTCTAAGACCTTGACCCGCTTGATGGAGATCGCAGAAGTATCCTTACCATACTTCTCGGATTCAATTCGTTGGAACTGTAGAGCGGCTGCCTCACGAGCAACATCAAGCTTGACCCTCTGAAGCAGAGCAAGAGTGTCATTAGGGTTGCTTTCGATGAGACCAACTAGAGGGTCCGTGTCGACGAACTTCTGTCTCTCCATCGACATCTTAGCGTGATATTCGAGATCGAGACGTTGTGGGCGATTTTGAATCTTTCGAGGGCGCCCACGTCCTCTCTTGACAATTCCAGTCTCACCCTTAAAAGGGCCAATATCATGTAAAGGAAGAGTCGAAGTAGTAGCTTCAATCACCTCCTCGTGCGAAAGTTCTTTCTCTGTATCTAGTTTTTCATCTGGCATAGGGCACCTCACTCACTGAACCGGGTCAGCACCCCCGCCACCCTTGGTCTCAATGAGATACTGAGACAAGTTACGAACTACATCGTACCCCTTGTCTTTTTTAATCTGAGTCTTGAGGACTTTAGACAGATCCTTTCCAGTTTCAGCTAGGTTGAGAACCCCCATTTGATTGGGGGTTCCAGCGAAAGCATCTTCTGGTCGAATGTCCTTGCGATTAGGAGGAACTATTTCGTCAATCCCTTGGTTCATACGCTGACCATGGTCGTTAACAATCCTTCGCAAGATCCCCCGAGGCTTGTTCACAGGGAGCACAAGATCTTGAACCCTCTTGCGCATCCCAGGGAGTTGGTCTGCTCGAACGAATCGAGCAGCCACTCGAAGGACTAGGGTGTCAACCGTAGTAGGATCATCGTGGATCATAGGTTGATTGTCGCCCCACCCATCTCAACAGAAATCGTTGGAGACTTCTCTGGAGTTGGGTTCAACTCAATGTCCATCCCAGACTTGAGCTGCACAAGGTCAGCCACCGCAGATGGGTTATGGCTCATCAAACTGGCAACTGAGACTTCATCAGCAGGCCCCGAAGCGAGGATCTCTCTTTGCTGAGCCTGCTTATTCGTATAAGGTGGATCGACTACGAGGTGTTTGGCATACTTGGAGCAGAACCCTGGATGCCTTTGCAGAACACAGGTTTGGCACTTTGATCCAAGTTTCACGTAGGGTACTTGACGAGCCCTATGCAGACGAGCACCCTCGTCACAAGTACTACCGTAGTCGGTATACACCGTAGGATCTACGTAATAGATGCCCTGAAGCCCTTGCTCGCTCATAGCTACCTTGAGCTCAGCTTGTGATGCCAAGAGGTCCCTTGCATCAAACCGACCCTTCAAGGCTGTGAGAAGACGCTCCCCATACAAGCCCTCGTTCAAGAATCGAGAGGCTGTCTTGACGACATCTCTCTTAGTCAAACCAGAGGTGCTGTACCCAATAGATCCACCACAGAAGGCCTGCTCAACATAAGCCCGCATCGGGATCTGGGGTTGAGGAGTAGCTGCTGAAGCTGTTCGATAGATCTCCTTGAGCGCTTGTACCGGGGTCTCACCCCACTTGTAACTCTCCGCACCAGCTCCGAGATTACCTGCTTGCTTGTGCTCCCATACTGCCTGACGAACGGTCTCTTCTGTGTATAAGTCTTCAGCTCGAGCTACGAGCTTCTTCCCATAGACCAGGCAGCGACTCAACTTGCTATAAATGCAGGTTGCACACTTAGCACTTGCCACAATACCCTTAATCAGGTGGTTGTGCTTCGCAATGAAGTCAGCCCCCTCGTGACAATTGTCGAAAGCCTCTTGTGTCGAGTAGACCGTTCCGTATAGACCTGCTTCCTTGTAGATCGGTTCCCAAGAGCTACGAGTAGTTCGCAAGTCGTCCAGGGTGAAGGAGAGCTTCAAGGCTTGTAACAAATCAGACTCACTCCGACCCTTGAGCATCTCCCTCTGTAGAAAGGTACAGACATCGAAAGCCTTTCTACTTGATGCATTCTTGAAAGCCGCCACCCTACCCTCAATAGGTGGCGCCCAAGCTAGTTGCTCAGCAATATTGTGCTGATTCTGAGAAGCCAATACCGGAAGGTGAACCTTGGGTGGATCCCCTGCCGCCTTAAGTTGATGAATCGGGTTCACCACTGGCTTCGGAGTCTCGACAGGCCCTGCTACCCGAACATCCTCTGCTAGGTATGCCGCCCTGATCCTCTCACGGGGATCTTGACTCGAAGCTTGCACCTGCTTCCCACAGGCACACTGACTGTGTTCTACCGCATTAGCTAGCTCAGAGGAGTAAGGTACCTCGAGGACCAGCTCCTTGTGAAAAACTGAGCAAGTTGACTTGGCATTGTGAACACAGTCAAGGCACTGGTCCTTAGCCAACAAGAAACGAGCACTGCCGCCGTTGCGCTTTACGAAGTCGGACTCACTCTTGCTGGCCTTCTTGGAGCAACTAGGAAAGTCCTGAGCATCGATGTAGTATCGACCCAAGAGCCCACGTTCCTGTAGAATGCTGGCAAGCATTGGGCGAGCCGCTTGAAGCGTCCAAGAATCGAACCTGGTCTTCAGGGCATTACTGAAACAGGCTGGATCAGTAGACTGCATGAGAGCCAGACGAGCCACCTTAGAAACTCGTTGAAGGATCTCATCCGAAGCCAACTTACCATGAATCTCACTCAAGTCCCCCATAGTTCGAGGAACGTCTTTATTCGGAATCAGGTGAGTTGCGGGAGCCTCGTCCCTATGGTTCCAAGCAGCTTCCAGATCCGGAGCAAAGTCCAGGTTCTGCTTTGGTAGGTCAGCCAAATCCCTATAGGCCTTGTCATCAACGTCAAGCCACTCAAGATTGTTGACGGTGCCTTCCTTGAGGATAGCAGAGATGTCACCAAGATCAGCCATATCAATTTCCTTCAGTGGTAGTCTTCGCGATACAAATCTTGTTGATCGTTACGGTAATCGTGAGCATCCCACTTGTACTTGACGTAGGGGACGTCCTGCTTTTCAGAGGTCTCACCAACATTGGGAGTGATGTCCCTATAATGATCGTAGGTGACAGAGCTATCTCCGGGTAACTCTGAATCCGCAAACATGTGCTCGAAGTTGTGGGAAGGTCTTGGAGTCAACGGAGCTTCAGGGGACGGAAAATCCATCTCAGGGAGACCAGAGGTTCCATGATGATGGACATTGAATTGATTCCCCTTGTCTCCATCAAAGTAGTCACTCCTAGCAACAGGGTCTGGACCATCGAAAGGAAGACCAGATTCAGCTATCGAGGCCCAAACATTGTAGGGCGATAAGTGGTCGTCGTAAGGGATCGATCCAGAGTCTGGATCTCGTACGGGACCCTTCGGATCGTTTGGAAGACCACTTTGAGGACCAAAAACTCCTCGACCATCTGGGTTCTTGGTGCCGTACCCTTCTGACCCCTCACCTTTTGCACCATACCCTAAACCAAAGTCACGAGCCTCACCGTGAGTGTCATCATCCGAGGGTAAATTCGATGAACCCCATACAAAGGGTTCACTCGCAGATCGGCTGGTATCATTCTCCCAAGGAGTGGTATACAGGTATTCATTACCCACCCCCTCAGAACGACCCCAGTCGTCATCCACGGTTGGTTCATCCTTGTTGTAGGAGCCCCCAGGACCTTGTTGTTCCCCTCGATCAAGATGGTCCACTCGAGGTCCCGGAAGGGTATTGACTGGGAGCGATGAGTTGGCAACTCTTTGAATGAAGGGAGCCTTCCAGTCTCTTGACTGCTTGACTCGGAAGACGTCTCCAGCCGGAGTTGGTTCGCTTGTCTCCGAAGCCCCACCTCCAGGAATCCTAGAAGCCCCGGACTCACTGTTCTCTTTTTCGTGAATTCGATCCACAACCCCCTTGGTCTTTGATCCTGGTTTTTCAGCCTCGTCGACTTCCTTGTCCCCAAACTGTTCAGGATCCTCTAAGACCTCGTCAGCCTCTTCGATGAGTTCCTCAACTCCATTAAACCCATCCAAAGCCTTAATTTCAGGCTGCCAATGAGGAGCATGTAGTTCATCGTGTAAGGTATCAGTGATATTGGACAGGATCTCGCAAGCCTGTTGTAATTGAGACCTAACCTCCTTCACCTTCATCACGTAGCCCTTGCCGCCCAACATGCCATCTGGGGAGATACTCGATGACTTGATTCGAGCAAACTCCTTGTAGGCCGTGATGCTGTGGCCAAGGGCAACTGAAGCAGCGAACAAGGTCCTTGCCAGGGGCCTCAACGCCCGCGGATTGTATTGGTGCCCTTGAGGTATGGCTCGTTTAGCTCCATCTCCAACTGGACTCTCAAACTTCTGAGTCGGAGGGGCCAAGGGGAGATTCTCCTCCCGAGCAACAATCACCCTGACCTTTTCACGATTGTCCAAGGTACACTCCAATTAGGCCTTGAGAGGCGCCCCATTATCGTCAAAAGTCCTTTCAACAAACAAAGCCCCATCCCCTTGTCTGCGAATCGCCCACAAGTCCTTTGTTGACTTGTGGATCAACTCATCAGCAGAAAGACGTATGAACGAGCTGAGGTCTTGAATAGAGGCCACCTTCATTCGAAGAGGGGTCACCATATTGGCGTTTCGAGCCAAGAAGCTATCTAACCCAGTTGAGGGTTGAACTTCGAAACTGCTGATATCGAAATCTTGCTCAGACATCCTAGCCTCACGTAATTACAAGACGAATCTCAACGTCTACGTAGTTGTTGGAGCTATAACCAATAACGCGCAGCTTTTCTGAGTAAGTGCCTTGCAGACTACCGTCTTGGGGTTGAACTGAAACAGTGATCGTCTCACTCTCCCCGGACTGCAAAGTACCCTCAGCCGGTAACCAACTTCGAAGCCATCCACCACAAAGGCCTGTGAGAGCTCGTATGTCGTACTCAAGAACCGAGCCTACCGGACCTGAATTCTCAACAATGAAGTTTTGAGTTGGTATCTGTGGGAACGGGCCACTAAGAGGGCGGACTACTTCGAACACCAAAAGAATTGGACTCGAGGAGATCACTGCTTTAGGTCGAACATTGATTACCACCGGAACTGTCTGGGGGTTGTTCGTAGCCGTTGGATCCTGAATAACTACTGTCTCAGCATAGGGGCTATCAGAAGCCAAGAGACCAGTTGAGTCCACCTCAACCATAAAGTCCCCACTCTCGTTGACCGCCAACCCACCTACGCTAGAGGGGTTGACCTTAACGAAAGATGCTGACGAAGTGAAGCTAGCACTCAAAATAGAGCCATAGACCCCACTGTTCGTGAGCAGTACTGTTTGAGAGGGAGAGTACCCGCGACCCTCGTCGACCTCAAAGGTGAGGATTGAGGGGGGACCAACCAGTATGCTAGGAGCGAAGTTTGACTTCAACTCGGCTATACTGTCCGCCATAGCCTGAACGACGCCACCCGGGATAGGGATGGAGTCCCGCAGCAAACCATAGGGGGACTTGATGTCCCTTACTTGGTACGACGGAACGGATTGGGAGACGTCAACTCGAGTGGTCCATAGCCAGTTACCGGCTGGAACTGAATACTCGAACTGATAATCGTGAAATCGGAGGTTCTGTACGAGTGGCACGGCAGTCCTCTAACCTGCCGGCGTACAAGTGGAAACTCAATCGGTTGGCTTATCTATACTAAGCCCAATCCCGCGACCCCCGTAATCTGGGTAGGCTTGATGATCAGGATTCAAACAACGCGCTTTGATCTGCTACCAACATTGGTATTCGAGAATCCTACTAAGACCATGCTTCAGGTTCATACCATTAGGGTACACAAGAACCAGAGCCAACCTCAAAATATTTTCAAAACAGTTTCATCACCACAAAAGTACTCTAAGTACACTCATCTCCGCCACGATGGATCCATTGTGGAAGCTGCACGGATCTCATGATGTTAAAATTTTTGTTAGCAATGGAAGAGAACACCTTGAACAACGGTTCGAAATTCCCATCCTCTGAAGCCTTGCGCTCAAGTAGCTTTACGGCCCCAAAAAAACGGTGCCTCACCCGTCCTTGGGTGAGACCTAACTGTGTTGCCACTTCACTTTGGCAAGTTGTCTTCCACATACCAATCAAGATCTCCACGTCTATGGGCTTCAGTGGTACGTAGGGTAGGATATTTCTCATTTCATCCTCAGTGACTTGAGGGATCGAGAGTAGGAACTTGATTCTCTGAAGGCCCCTGTCCAACCGATAGCTGATAGCTGCTTGAGTTACATCGAAGATCTCGGCTATGTCAGCCTGACGCTTCTTTCGTATGTAATACAGCTCAATCAGGTCAGCTTCTCTATCTGGGATTCTATCGAGAAGGGGCCGCACCTGAGTTTCGAAATGCAGAGAAGACAGGATCGATTCGATCTTCTCCTTCTCCTCTTCCTCCAGAGGTTCGTCGAATAGGGGCTCTGGCGACGCAAACCGGTTTGCCATTTCTGAAGGGTCAACCGAAATTACATAGCCAGTACTACTCATATTACCTCAACTGGTTTTGGAAAACCCAGCACCCGAAGGTAACTGGAAGAAAGTGGAGATCAGAGTCTCAGGTTGAATGGCGCATTGCTTAAGAGCTTCAAAAGCGCCATCGAAGTCAGGTGCAGACTCACGTAGTTCGTATTCAAGGTCCGACCTAAGTGCCATTAACTCGACATTAAGCCTAGCTTGCTTCTCGAAGTCTTTGATCTTCTCGTACTGCGTCTTGGTTAACCCAGCTAGATTTGAAGCGTATATGCCGTTGATCGAGCCTTGGGTAGTAAGAAGGGAGGCCAAGATCTTTCTAGGAACTCTTGGAACTCCAGGTAGATTGTCTGAGGTGTCACCCGAGAGGGCTCTGAGGTGTACCATCAGCCGCGGTGGGACTCCATACTCTGCCACAACCTTGTCCGGGTCGTAAAGGGTCTCAGGTCGACTTCCTTGCTTGGGGACCAAAAGTAAGTCGGTATAGGTAACTAACTGTAAGAAATCCCTGTCAGTGGATATTATGACATTGTGCTTCCCACTGAGCTTGTTTCTCACCAAACAAGCGATGATATCATCAGTTTCCTCCTCAGGATTGTGTACTTGATGGATCCCAAACATCGGAAGCATCGCCTGAAGTCGAGACATCTCAGCATAGGTCTCCTGACTATGCTCAGGTCTACCAGCCTTGTACTCTGGGTACATCTTGGCTCTACGTTGTTTTGAGCCATCCCATACCACGTACAAGCTTGCTCTTGAAAAACGCTTCTTGAAGGCGGCTAGGCTACGTAGAAACCCAAATACCAGTGCAGTGGAGTGCCCCTCACTGTCCGTTAGCTGTTCCGAGAAATTCCTGAATGCACTGATAACCCTGTAGGCTAGGTTGTGTCCGTCGAAGATGATGTTGTTAGCCATATCTGGGTTCCAATCTGGTACAGATCTCTCGAGAAGGTCACAATCCCTGTGGATGATGGAGAAACGTGAGATGAAGACGTCAAGATCCTCGAGCTCGGAGGCCTTTCTCGTCAAAGCATCGATATCTGGGAGTTGAACCAAAGGTAAGTAGAATAGAAAGCCAGATCTCTCCAAGAAGGCATTCATCTGCTGAACTCGTAGATACTTCCGTATTAGGGGTTCCCCATCTGAGCCACAAAAGGCCATAGGTGAGGAAAGATCCACTAACAACTTCTTCCCTTCTCGAAAGGCCCTCAACCACCCCTGAATCTTCGAATATCGTTGAATCAAAGTATCTAACAAACGTCGACCTGGAACCAAAGCCATCATGGGCGCCCGAGCCAGATCCACCAACCTCCTAATCCGAGTCAACTTGGTGAGAAAAGGTGAATTGTACTGTTGGTCCTCAGTTTCTTTCGAGACAAACTTCAGGAAACTACGGGGTAGCGTGAGCAGCGCTTGTTTGGACCTGAGTTTGATGAATACTTGAACTGAGTTATTCTCGGGAATGTTCTCAATGACCTTGCCATTGATCCCACTGTAGGCCCCACTCATCACAAGAACCTCATCCCCAACCTCAATCCCTTGTTCGGTCTCCACGTGAAGTTGACGACGCATCTGTTCGATGGACCTATCGAAGACTGGGGATATCTTACGCACCCTATGCTCGACAACGGTTAGAACCGACGCCACGTACTTCGAACCCTCAAGCTTGAAGTACACTTGATCTTGTTGAGTCCTTCTGACGAATATGTAGTTCTCAACGAGCTTGTAGACGGATCTCGAGTGCCCACGCGTGATGATAGACGCGGGCACAAATACGTCTTTGAGGCTCTTAACGGCTTTTCCAACCGCCTTGCGCAGTACTTCTGGATCCTCATCCTCACCTTGAGGACTCAATTCTAGGACAACCCACTCAGCCATTTCCCACTCTATTCCAGATCTCCAAGAATCCACGACGCCACTGAGCATGCGTGATCAAATCTCTATCACTAGAGGTGTTAGCTTCGAATGTAAACTGAGAGGGATTTCTCCTCTTCCCAGGGTTTCCCTTTGGGATCACTTGAGTGTCATAAATAGTCCGAGCTTCTGGATCACTGGACCCTAGATTACCAATTTCTGGCTCACTGGGTTCCGGATCTGGGGGAGCCTCAGGTTGACGAGGAGCCTCAGGTTGACGAGGGGCTTCAGGTTGACGAGGGGCTTCAGGTTGACGAGGGGCTTCAGGTTGACGAGAGACTTCAGGTTGACGAGAGACTTCAGGTTGACGAGAGACTTCAGGTTGACGAGGAGCCTCAACCGAAGGAACAGAGGGCGCTACGGGCTTCTGAACCACCGCAACTTGTGTGAGAATCGGAACAGGAGCCGTAGGGACTGAATAATTGAGAGATCCGATGGACCCTGAATAGGCCAGAGTTGTCACGTCGCAAATCAGACTGACCTGAGTTACGAACCTAGACCTAAGAAAGTGGCTGGAGACCTTGATCAGTTCAAACCCATACAACTTGTAGACCTCGGCAGCTTGAGTGGTGTCCGTAAAGGCGAAGTCAGCTCCAAGGCCATTAGCCAACCGAAAGGCGTTCATTGCGGCCTCGGACAACCCTGAAGCTACCTCTTCAGCAGTCACTCTCTCACAGGCCTGGTCAACTAACTGAAGAGCCTTTTTGACGTCCTGCTTGATGTTGATGAGAATCTGGTAGTAAGTCGAAACTACAGACAGGTTCAGGTACTCACGGACATTATCAAGAGTGATTGGCCCAACTTGGGCTATCATCTCGAGCCGACTCACAACATCACGAACATGACCCCCAGCATAGTCGATGACTGTCAGCACACCCTCATCTTCGTATTCTACCTTCTCAGACTCTAAGATGTGCTTCATCCGAACCAGGACATCATCCCGAGTAACCTTACGAATACCGTACTCCTCACATCGGGATCTAATAGCCCCACGAACCTTCTCAGGTTCGGTGGTACAGAACATCCCGATCATCTTTCGTTCTTCTAAGGGCTTTAGGAGAACATCTTGGGCATCCTTCGACATTCGGTGGCACTCGTCGAACAGGTAGATGCGCTTAGCTGCCCCTACGACTGCGAACGGAAGACTGTCCACAATTCTTCGAATCTGTTCGATCCCACCTTGACTGGCGGCATCCTGTTCAGAGAAAGCCACCGAAGAATCATTGAGGATCGAAACACAACTCTCGCATTGGTTACAGGGTTCAGGGTCACTCCTATCCAAGTTCTCGCACAACATTGCTCGCGCGTAGATACGACTTAAGGTCGTCTTTCCCTGGCCGCTGCCTCCAGAGAAAATGTAGCTAGTATCTAGCGCAGTCCCGTTCTTGAGCCTAGCTTTGAGAAGTTGGACTGTACCCTTTTGACCCAAGACATCCGCAAACACTAATGGACGGTGAGTTGTATCCCACACTGGTTAAGCCTTTACTCGCTGGCTGCGGTCTGAACTTCAGAATCCTCTTCCTCAGTCATGAAACTCAGGTCGAGAGATTGAGCCACCGAAGCAAAGTTCGAAAGATCCTCAGTCCAAGCCCCGTGACGTCGGAGGATCGAACTGAACTCATAAACGTCAGGCTCTCTCGTCTTCCATTTCATCTCCGCAGTCTGTTCATCCTCCTCACCGGTACAACGCTCGAGGAGATGGTCTACCAACGCGGTACGACGACTGGCATCCAATTCGTTCCAGGCATCGAGAGGGATCTCAATGAGGAAGTCTGGTTTCCCTGTGATCAGAAACTTCTGCAGGTCACTCATCTTCTTCACAGTACCAAGAACGGTCTTTCCACCCTTCTTACTGCACTTCTCTTTAAAAATGTACCTGAACTTGGCCTCAGCTAACTCAGGGTGGTGAGTGCCAATCAGACTGTTAGCTATAGATTCGACAGATTGAGCTTCTTCGTAGGTCTGTGCCATGGTTACTCCGTGATTTGGTTCCGAATGTACGGACCTAGCAAGTCATCACCCCAAACTTCCCAGAGGTCAGCAGGGTCTTTTACTAGCTTGCCATTTGAAAGGGTAACCCCACGTGGGTACTCCATGATCTGAAGATGATCAAAGTCCAGGTGGTGCTCCCTAGCAAACTCTCGACAGGCAGATCTTCCAGTTGAGTCCGCATCGTAGAACAAGTACACCTTACGCACAAGACGAAATAACCAACGTAGCAAGTCGTCAGTGACCTTAGCAGTGATCGTACTGATCGTATACGGAAGTACTCTTTGAACTGGGAACAAGTCAAAAGCACCTTCAACAACACACGCTGAATTGCTAGACCACATGTGAGGGATAGCCTGCCCCAATCCAAAGAGTACGGGCTCGTCACGTACTAAGAAGTAGTCCAAGTACCCCTTGTTTGACTTGTCAACGGATCTGAACTGGAACCCGCTCACCACATCAAGGGGGTTGGTGAGCGGCAGAACATAAGAGTCCTTCAGTTTACCGCCGTCATGGGACCACTCCTTGAAAGCTTGGGGTACCCCAGATGGGAGAACCCCATCCAAGTATCCTAACTTGAACTCGGCTATCTGCTCCGGAGAAGCTCCTCGACACCAGAGCGCTTCCTGGACTCTCTCGTCCAAATTGCCTCGAGCGAAGTCAATTAAGTCATCAGCCCAACTCATGAGACTCGATCACCACCAACGTCTTGTCCACGTTGTAAAGTTGGAGACCAAGGTAATCTCCTACCCTTACGTAGACACCTAAAGCCGGTGCATCAGTCGTCAAAAGCGCCATATTGCTCGGAAGGTCAGAGGACAACAACTGAAGGCCCTCGACTTTCCCTACCTGAGTGGCATCCGAATTAGTGAATCGATGGATCACCCCACGGGGTAGAATCAGGTTCTTGGGTTTGAACCTAGAATCATTCATGGAATCTACTGCAGATCCAACTGAATCGAAGGTATTGGACCAACCGTAAGTTCTTGCCAGCTCCCGAACTTGATGAGCTAGCGCTGAAAGGACTAAGGGCTCCTCCTCCAAAGTACAAGGGGAGAACCCAAATCGAGCCAGCCCTTCGTTGTTCTTCTGAGTCACAACGAACCCTCGACGAGCATTGGTGACCAGAATCGGATCTAACCCGTCAGCAACCCCTCTTTCGGACAGAGCGGGAACTGCAAGCCCAGCCCCAGACGAACCACGAGGGCGAACCCTCTCCGTTATCAGGAGATAGCTAAAGACCGAGAAGTTCATTGTTCAGGTGGAGGGGAGAGAAGCTTCGTGGTGTCAATCTTGGGAGTCACCGGCTCCAATCGAACCCTTCTGAAGAAGAACAAGACTCTCTTCCACCAGGGTACACTCAACTCCTGGACTGCCATGAGTACCCATAGAAGAACAAACAGTTCAGATTGGTTGGTCCTAACCCAATCTACATCTTTCAGGTCCCGAGCTAGATCGGGTAAAATGTCAGAACGGATCTTGGCAGGCTTGAAGTCTGAGCACTTCTTAGCATCAATCGGATCTTCACAGATGGTCCCCTCCCAGTTTTCAGGATCATTGCAGTTGAGGAGACAGAGCCCAATGGTTTGAACCACCGGAAGATCAACCTTGTCCGTAATCCGATTGTACTCGGGGTTTTCTTCCCCCTCAATCTGCTTCCGAGTATCCAAGGAATGACGGTAGTTATAGATGCATCGAGTAGGGAGTCTCTCCGAAGCTTCGGCCACCCTGCGGTCAAGCTCCAAACATACTAGCTCTCTAATCCTGGCCTCTACTTCAGATTTGGTTCTCATGTTTGAAACCTTTAGCTCGCCGAAGAGTCAGGTGATTTCTGCCATCCTCACTCTTGGTATCCGCGTGATAGGCTACCGGCGCAAAATCAACGTAGGACTGCTTGTGGGTCACCAAGAAGATGTCCAAGCCCATGGTCTTGGCTAGGCTTCTCATGAACAAGCTCGTGGTTTCCACGTACTCATCTGACACCGCAAACAGAGTCTCATCGAGGAGCAGGAACTTCCTGCGTTTTAGCCTAAGCAGGGTCAGAATACGAAGGATCAGACTCGCAATGACTGCAGGGCCTCCACCGTAGGATTCCATTGGATCCCCACGGGTACCACCGTTATTCAAGTCCCCATCGCAGATGAAGAACTCTGCACTCACTTTGTTGTACTTCGAGGACAAGTCGGTTTCGAAGCGTAAGTCCTGGTCAAAGAAGATCGTCTGGAAGCCACTAGAGATCACCTCATCGATGGTCTTCACCTGATCTCGAACCATACGATCCATGAGCATCAAGTAGAGCTCAGAGACCTTAGCCAAGACTATCAAACGTGAAGAGAGAGACTCCAACTCTCTCTCCTTATCTTTGAGCTCGGAAACCAACTGATTCCGAAGCGCTTGAACCTTGGTTGCCCTAGTCCTAAGCGCTTCGAGCCTTTGCTTTTTTCCTACTTCGCTTGGGAGGGCATGAACCTTGTCACTCGACACAGGATGCCTTCCTCACTGTTGGGGGTTGCCTTGCCAGTTGCCGGATCCAGGTAGAACTCGTCAATGGTTCTGAATAGGCAGGTAGCCTGCTTCTTCCCTTCCTTTGGCTTTCCAAGATACCCACGGAAGTTGATCTCATAACCCTTCATGCTCTGGACCAACTCAGTGAGTTGCTTGGCACTCACGGTGGAGGCGAAGGAATCAGCCTTGGATTGGGTTGTGCCCTCTTCAGCCTCAGTCACCGGAGATGCTTCAACTTTGATCGACTTAGCCCGGGACTCCGGAACATCGAACCAAATCTTGTTGGTCTTCGAGTCAAAGTTGAGGATAATGCTATCCTTCTCCTTGTCTCGGAAAGCACCCTTTGCACACTCCAGGGCGTGCAACAGACGACCCTTATTGATTCGAGCAACGAGAGAGTCCGTCTTGAGAGCATGGTAGTTGAACTTGTCGTGCAGCTCCCCATGACGTGTCCACCCAAACACATCACCCTTCTCATTGATAGCGAAGGTCTTGTTATCTCCAAGCTTGATGACAACCTTATCCCCACACTTGGCCAAGAAACTCATGAAGGCCGAAATATAGTTTCCATGAATGGCAAGCTTCTTCCCAACGAAGTGATCGCTCCTGAAGAAAAAGGCCATGAACTTGTTGGTGGCATAGACATAACCGTCCCCCTTCTCGAACTTAGCCTTGTCGAGGATCTCAACTCCATGGAAGGCCTCGGGCACCGCCTGATCTGACTTGTCAGCCATGAAAGCTCGAGCGAGGTTGATGGCCTCTCGTAGTACCCCTGGGCTGAACTCGTAACTCTCCGTGGCTGATTCCAAGTCTTCATCGTACCTGGAGATGCTATCCGGAGAGAAAGACCCGAACTCGGCTTCTGCACCATCCGGCGAGGTCACGTATTTTACTGTATGTCGGCCATCCTCATCAGAGTTAGCTTCGATCACACAGGTTTCCTCTTCCTTGGCCAGAGGGCGAAGAGAGTTGCTGAGGTTCTTGGCGGGAAATACGAACGACCCATCCCCACTAGACTCGATCAGATCGAACTTCGCCCTGGAGATGCAAGTCTCGTCACTCGAGTAGAGAAAGCATTCAGTACCTCGGACAACGAACAGGTATCCAGCTCCTTCGTTGGCCATAGTTGAATGTGGGGTGACCGTTGAGACCACGTCAAGGGCCTCGATGATGTCTGCCAGATTGAAATTGATTCGGATGTTCATCTAGGTCCTCACTTCTTGTCGTAAGCCTCAAAGGTACCCTCTACCTCTGTGAGCTGCCTATCATAGTCCTCGAGCATATCCTCCAGCTCCTTCTGGGTCCGATTCCTCTCCTCAACGAGAGTCTTCGCGTTATACCCAGAATCGCTGATCTCCTTGACCAAAGCGGCCAGTTCTTCCTTCTTCTCTTTTAGAGCACCAGACAGTTCAGACTTGCGACGCAGTATCCGTGAGTGACGCGACAGAATGCTGTTGACTTTTTCTTGTAACTTGTCTGGAGTCAAAAGCTGAGACATCTAACCACCTCTCCATCCCAGGTCACTGGGCGATCTCGTTAACTTCAGTCATCGATACCGAGGGCAAGTTCTGTTACACCTTCCGGTAGGTTTAGCCTCGGGCGAGGACGAGATTTCTTCGTCTGCTTCTTCCCATCCTCACATATGGTAGAGAAAGCGCACAAGTTGCACCCGTAACTGGGTTGAGATGGAAACAACTCCTGTCTGAGGTCACTATATGCCTCAGAGCCCCTGTCGAGATTTCTGAGCCTACTCGTAGCTGTATCAATCCTAGTGAGAACCGACAGTACTTCTGCCTTCAGGTTATCCAAGTCACTGGCTGAAAATTCAACCCATTCAATGGCACGTTCACCCTTGAATCTCCAGAAAATATACCCCAGACCATCCGGAAGCGTACCTGTGTGTGCTCGGTAAAGCAATCCGTACCACTTCAACTGAGTCCCTTCTATCTTCTGCCCTGGAGCGAGCTTGTGGCCGTCGACATACTGCTCTCGATGCTTAGAACCCTTCCCATCGAGAATCACCAGATCGTTGAATGGCTTGACCCTTTGGATAATGAAGTCAGACCTACCCCCAATAATGTACTCTCCGAACTTGAAATCGAGCTTGAACTCGGTATCCATTCGAGAGCCTACGAACCGATTCTCTCGAATGGTCTGTACACCAATAGGGATCGTTGCCTCCAGATCTACTAGAATCTCCTGCTTACTATGGTAATTGGAGCCCGCAGCCAACCAATCAACATCTCGCCCCTTACTCTTGGCCTCGTTGATTGCCATCTCCAAATGGACTGGAGCTAGCTTAAGCAGGCGACCCGAGATATCCTTGTCCCTCCAGATCTGTTGCTTGTAGAAGGCCTCAAAAACAGTACCAATAGTGGTCCCGTAGAGTGAGTTCACACTATTCTCTGGGACTTTCAACACGGTTCGAATGACGTACTTGTGCCAGTACGCATAGGGGCACTTTTCGTACTCCTTGTACCCTGAATACGAGATGTAGTTAGTACTCATCCTACTTCCGCCATTTCTAGGTACCTAAGAGCCTCTTTGCGGACTTCATCAGCGAAGTCTAGAGATTGAATGTTGACCTCGATGGTCTGGTCTGGATCAACCTCACCCTCAGACACTAAACGCTGGACAAATTGGTCGATATCCTGACGCTCACGTTCCTGAACTGCCTTCTTTTCCAAGTCGAAGACATCGGAAGCCGGAGCTACATCCAGCTCGAACAACTTTACCCCCAAGTCACTACCCTCGAACTCAATGAGCGCCACCTTCGGAGTACGTTCCAAGTTCTCTCGCACCAAGGCGCCGCGGGACATAGCGCCTTGATTTACGAAGTACTTACCCCCAACAACCTCGACACCTTGATCCTTGTGCCAATGCCCAAACATGAATACATCGGGACCATTACGACTAACAAGAGACTCATAGGCGAAGACCGGCTCGTTCCAGAAGTCCTCAACCGAACTTGGAGCTTTCAAAGAAGCCAGAGCATGAACTACGGCTATCAAATACGTGTCCCCCTTGCGCTTCTGAATCCCCATCAGGTCCGTGAGCGTCAAGTTTGGGTTGTAAGGTACGCCAACTACACGTACCCGAAGGCCCCCATCCTCAAAGACTTTTTCATTGAGTTGCTCAAACACACCACTTGCGTAAAGAGTCCCAAGAGGCTGTCTCTCGAGAGTATCCATGTTGTTGTATCGAACATCATGATTCCCCGTTGTGACAAGAGTCGGACAAGGATACGCCCGATGGATCGAGGCGGTCCTTTGCACCAGGTAGTGAGAGTTCTTGGTGGGGGCTTTCACATGAAAGTAGTCCCCTCCATCCAAGACCGCATTTACCTCATACTTTTTGGCTAGCGATCCGACTTGGTCCAAGTTGGACCAAAGCTCTTCAGTGTAGTCAGCCTTCCACGAAATCGGGCTATTGTCAGAGAGGTGTGTATCGGTTCTGAATAGGAAGGCTAATCTAGGCATGAGTGTGGTCCAAGGTCAAAGGGCGAACACACGTTGGACATACACCTAGGACCTGGATCTCACTTTCAAGGGCTCTTTCCTCCGCCTCAACTTGAACTAACTCACTCTCCATAGCATCAATGGCCTTCTGAAGACTCTGTGCTCGAGTCGCGAATCGGGACAAGGTACTCAACTTTCCTTGCAACCCCTGCAAGGTATCGGCATCTGGGATAGCTACCTTAGCCACCTTGTCTAGAACATCAAACTTTGACTTGATCCCCCGCAACTTCGAGATCCAAAAATCAAACAATCCAAGCTTCTTAGAGGATTGACTCAAAGTGAGGGTGTCCGGAACCTCCACTTTTTCGACCCACTCTAGAGCTTCCACCTCGGACTTACGACGAGAGTACTCAGTAGCGAATCTGGACAGTTGGATAACCCTGGAACTTGAGTCTGAGATCGACGTAACATCGGGAACCTTCAACTTGTCGACCCACTCCAAACCAGAACACCCAATGTACCTGCGTTGGTACTCTTCCACGAACCAAGCGAGTCTTTCAACCTTGGAGTTCGAACCGGGGATCATTGTGACGTCCGGTACCTCTACGTCCTCAACCCACTCCAAGCTAGACACAGCAGAGGATCTACGCGAGTAACCATCAACGAGCTTGGATAGGGCTTCCACTTTAGGTACTAGCTGATTAATGCCTGCGGTCTCTGGTACCTTGACAGCGGTGACACTAGCCAACCCGCGAATCTTCAATCCAAGGGTAGTGATCTTGGAAATATACCCTTTGATGTTGTCCAGACGGCCCCCTACAACTTCAATGGCCTCGAATCGACTCTCAACAGAGGACACCCTCTCGAGAGCTTCATCCAGCCCATCGTAGTTGCAGAGTCTGATCCTGAGCTTATCCACATCCCCTTCTCGAACCTTCTTAGTGGACTGAGCCTCTCGGCGATCCTTCTCAACCAACTTGGTAGCCTTGTTGATCCGGGTTAGCTTGGAGACATCAGAGATAGTCTCAGCGGCTACTCCTCCAGACTGATCCAAGAGAAAGATCGGATAGAACTGATCTGAAATTTGGATACAACCAGACTCATCTCCTACTTTGACAGGAGCCACTCCGTTCAGCTTCAGGAACTCTGGGATCCCTTTCCCAGGATGGTCGTACTCATCTCCATTGAAGACATAGCGATTCACTGAATCACCCTTCTCCCAGAGTAGATCAAAACTCTCAGTGACTATGTGCACTGAAGAAAAGCACTTGCACGTCTTCACCCCTCGAAGGGTACGAGCGCAGTCCGGACCGTGCCTGACAAAGCTCATCCCCTCAGCATTGGTGAGAGCATACTTCAGAGCTCTCACCAATGCACTTTTTCCAATATTGCTTCGGCCAACGATGACTGTAAACCCATCGATGACGAACTTGACGTCCTCGGCAGATTGGAAGCCCTTGACCTCAATGTGAATCATTACGCCTCTGCGATGATCTCTTCCGTTGATGAATCCGAAGACTCATCGAACAGAGTATCATCATCGAGCTCCTGTCGCATGTCGGACACGATATCCTCGTCATCAACCTCGGAGATCACAGTTGGAGCCTCCGAGAGTAACGTCTTCATCACGTCATCCCGAAGTTGCTCGAAGGCCTTGGGGTTGTTGATCAGATAGTTACGTAGCTTGTCCCGACCTTTGAAGGATTCACCTCCAAAATCATAAGCTGCACCTCTCTTGACCACAATCTTACGTGGTACAGCAGCTTCGACCAGAGACAAATACTCATCAACCCCCAATCCGTAACGGATGAAGATCTCCCCTGTATGACCTTGTTTCCCGTCCATCCTGTTCTTAACAGCCTTGACCTGGACGACGTTTCCGTACGGAATCTTCTTCTTCTGCAGAGTAATTGGGTCAACCTTCTCGACAAACTCAGACTTGATTCGAGTAAGCTTCAACCGTAAGCTTGCATAGAACTTAACCGCTTTCCCGCCCGCCGTATTGTCATCCGTTGGGCCATAACTAGCCTTCGAGATGTTAGCTCGAACCTGATTGAGGAAGATGACGCCCGTTGGACTACCCTTTAGCCACTGGGTCATCTTCGGGAGCACATTACTCATAGCTCGAGCTAGGATACCAATGGCTGCTGCGTCATCGAGCTTCTTCTCCAGTTCAGCCTTGGGAACCATCGCTGCCACCGAATCGATCACCACCAAACCAACCCCCTGGCGAATGGCAATGTACAGCATCTTCATACCCTCCTCGAAGGTAGTGGGTGCAAACATCGTCAAATAGTCTTCGGCAAAGCTGACTCCAATTGACCGAGCATACCCATGGTGGATGGCATTCTCATAGTCCAGATAGAGAACCCCTTGCCGAGCCTTCTGTACCTGAACCGCGGCAGCAAGGGCGAGAGTGGTTTTCCCACTTGACTCAGCACCATAGATCTCAGTGATACGTCCACGAGGGTATCCAGGGCAGACAAACCCAGATCCATCTAGAAGAGGGGTTCCCCCAATCAGGTTATCGATTGAGATAGCCCCTGTTGGAATGTAAGGGAAAGAACCATTCCGGACTCCAATCGGGTCTTGATCCGTAGCCTTCTTGATGTAAGCCCTCGTGGCGGCCATCATTTCCTTACGCTTCGCGTCAACGTCATCCACAGGGGTTTGAACACTTTTCTTAGCTGCCATGTCTACTCCAATGCTGAGAACCTGAAGAATCTATCGTTTTCCCTGAACAAGGTTCCATATTTATAGGTTTCCCCAGAACGAACACCCCTAGAGAATGTGTGTTCCCCTAAGAATGTGTGTTTTTCAGAGGGGATGAGTACATCCTCATCGATCTCACCCTCCAACAATAGCCAGAACCTAGCTGCGAACCTCGCAACATTGTAGGCGTCTGCCTCGTCGTTGTTCCAACGAGAGATGCCCGTGTCCGCCTTGGCCATCATAACCATGTCGGCTTTAAACATTTTCCCCTTGCGAATAGAGGGATCCTCCTTGGCAAGGGACTTCACTGTCAGAGGATCGAAATACACCACATCTTTCCGATTGGTATATAGCGCCTCATTTATGTAGAGAAACAAGCCATAGAGCCCCTCCGAATACTCTTCACCAAACGGAGGAGACTCTACTCCAACAATCTTGATTTCAGGGTAATCAAGCAGTAAGTCGTTAACACACGAGCGGAGACCCATGTACCGACCTACGAACACCATATCGGAAGGACTCGAGAACCTACCCTTATCTATCACACGATCCTTCCCCTTAGCCCAGGGATCGTGCACGCACCAACCCATCGCCGACAAAGATGGATCTAACCCAAGAGCGTACATTAGGCACACCCATACTCCCACGTAACTGTAATTCAGCTACGTAACAAGCTAAAAGCAGGTAGGGGTACCTGAATACCCCTACCTCAACCACTCGCTTGAATCAGACGTTACCGAGGACTCCAGAGAAGTCTTCGTCCGTGAGATCAGACCCAACAGATACGGTACCGCCACTTGGAGTCATGCCAAGCTTCTCGCGCAACTCATCCGTGGTCAACTGGCGGAACGGATTCAGCTTCGAGTACAGAGCATAGGCTTTCTCGAGCACCAACTTCTTAAAGTTCTCGTTCTTCAGGTAGACTGCGGATCCAGCCTGAGTAACAGTGTTCTTCTGATAGTTGGTGTCCCCGCAGGTCAGGTTGAGATCGATCTGTGAGATCGACGAACCATCACTCACGAGACCCTTGTTCATTCGACGAAAGTTTCCGTACATCTCTGGGGTGGTTCTCCAAGGCATCACCCTCCAGTGCTTAGAGAGACGATCCTTGTCGATCTCACCTTCACGATCGGTCGGATACCAAAGGACCACAGTGATCACATAGTCCTTACGATCCCCAACCTTAGCCCAAATCTTCTCCTCAGCAGGCGTCAACCCCTTCGGCCAAGCAATGTATCCGAGACCATCTTTGAAGAGTCCAGAAGCCGTCCGAAACCTGGCTTCCCGAGTATCAAGTAGGTCAACAGGCTCGAGCATGTCAACAGACTTATTCAGTTTCTGGGCGATGTTGGCTCGGATCTTCTTGATCACTGCTCGCTGTTGCTCAGCGGACAACTCTGGCTTCTCTTTGAGAAGATTCCGAAGCTGAATTGCTTCAAAGGTGTTGAAGTATATGAGGGCAATTCGATCCGTTCGCCCCTTCTCACCCTTATACCAATCGAGCTTGTTGGATTGAACTCGATTCTTGTCCTCGTCACCAAGGCCAATATCCTCGTTAACGTCGGGAATCTCGATCTCAAGATCTTCATCACTCATGACTTATTTCCTTTGCTTGCAATTGACATGGCCCCAGATACGAAACACGGTAGAGCTGGGTCACCTGGTCGGTGCTTGAACGCGGTACGCCATAGGACAGGATAGTGTCACCACGGACGGATCAGGTCAGTGACGTACCAGTAGAGTGATACACCAATAGATGATGCGTCTCGACTCAGAGGTTACTGAGGATGTCGTTGAAGTCCAGATCTACGTCTTCTAGCTTTACCTTTGGAGAGGCATCACCAGAACCTTTGGGTTTCTTGGTAGATGCCTTCTTAGGGGGCGAGTCACCCTCCAAAAAACCAGCTAAATCTTCCTCAGTCACTGGGCTTGGTGCTGGCTCCAATGTTGTTGCCTGAGGTACCCCGTCTGAAACCACTGGCTCTGAGTTGGAGTTCTGAGTAGGGGGCTTATCTGCCACAGGCTTTACCTCAGTTTCGAACTCCCCATCCTCGATGCTAGCTAATGCCGCTAATAGATCAGGGTCTTCCTCTTCGACCTTTGATTTCTGTACAAGAGGGATGGTACCCTTCATCAAGTTGTCCAGCTCATTCTCGTTGATCTCGTGGCTGGTTTGAGGTGATGGAGAGGGCGGAGTACTCCCATTAATTGGAGTCTCATCTCCGTATCCGGCACCAGAGTTTCTGTCGGAAAACAACAGGCTTCGTTGAACCTTGATCTCTTGGGAGGTTCGAATCAACTCGTCATGAATCATCTTTACAGCCTTATCGACCGTATCGATATCAAGGAGGTCTAGCTTCAGAACAGAGATCCGATTGATCTGCTGACGAAGCATAGTGTTAGCGATGGCTTCCCGATCAGCTATGTTGGAGCCTCGTCTCACCGTGTCATTTCCAGCCAACAGACTAGACTTTTCTATCGAGAGAGAGGTCTCCTCCCCAGCAATCTGAACCATCAGATTTCGCTTTTTCTGATTCAGTTGGACCCGAATCAAAGCGACTCTGTTCAGGTGATTTCGGCATCTAGAAGTAACCGATTGAATGTACCTAGCTCCAAGTATCGTTGGATCAGGCTCCAATTCGATCCGAAGCTCTGAAATCTCGCTATACAACCGATCAACGTAACTCTGTTCCACTCACTCAATTACACCAGACCCAATAGCCTTCATGATGGCTTTACCAAATCCAGTGTTTCTAGCTATCACCTTGTCATTGTCGATGGCCTTCTGCACAGCACCACGATCTCCAAGGACCCAAACCCGCTTCTTTGCTCTTGTAACCGCCGTGTAGAACAGATTTCGTTGAAGCATGCGACCATGCTCTCGAACCATCGGCAAAATGATAGTATCATGCTCACTGCCTTGGCATTTATGCACAGTTATCGCATAGGCCAGACGTAACTTCTGAGGGACGTCATTTCTAGGGACGTCCACGTTAGCATCCAAACCACTCTCCCCAATGCCATGAACACGGACCCTCAAGTAGTCAGCATGAATCTCTACCAGCTTCCCCATATCCCCGTTGTAGATCCCAAGCTTGTAGTCATTCTTGATGACCATCAAGCGGTCCCCTACTCGGAAGCGAAGCTTCCCAATGACTACTTCCATCTTGCCAGGCCCGAGTGGGTTCAGTACCTCGCGTAGTCGTTCATTCAGGTTGGTAACCCCAACAATCCCATCGTACTTCGGTGACAAGACCTGGAAGTTGGCATCTCGAGCCTTAAGCTTCTCGGCCATCTTCAAAATCAAGTCCACTATCCTGGAATCATCCAGAGAGACAAACCTGAAGTCCGAGTTCTCATCACCAGTCAGGATCGACTCCCCTCGATTGATTCGATGCGAGTTGACCACAATCTCGCTCTGTTGAGCCTGACGAAAGATTTGGGTCAACCTGACTGTAGGGATAGCCGGGCACCGTACCAAGTCCCTCAGAACGCTTCCTGGGCCCACAGAGGGCAACTGGGCATCGTCCCCGACAAGGACCAGAATGGTTCTTTCCTCCAAAGAGCTAACCACCCTAAAGAACAACTCCTGATCCAACATTGACATTTCGTCAATGATAACTGCCCCTACTGGGAACTTGTTCCACTCATTGTAATACCACTCCTCTCCGTTGAACCGAAAGGTACGATGAACCGTAGCAGCCTCGTGACCCGTCACCATGGCCACTCGCTTTGCGGCAATCCCTGTCGGAGCCATCAACTGGAAGCTAACGCCAGCCTTCTTGAAGAGTTCGACGAAGGTCTTAAGGACAGTTGTTTTTCCAGTTCCGGGGCCACCAGTAAGCACAAGCACCCTATTGCTGATCAGCTTATTAACAGCATCCTGCTGAGCGTCAGACAATTGAATCTGATGAGTGTTTTCGTAGGTCTCTAGAAACTCCTTTAGATCAATCTCGAGGCTCAAGGGGGTTCGGAATCTGGCTAAACACTCAGCGGATCTTCGTTCGAAGTTGTACAGGATAGGTAGGTAAACGCCAACATCCGGATCAATGAACACCTTCCCCTTGGACTCCAATCGAGCCGTAGCGTCCATCAAATCTCGAGCTAGATCTTGACTTCCAAAAGTTTCAGCCTCGGCCTTGAGCGACTCTCGGAGATTCATTGCTAGGTCCCCTCTCCGAACGCACAAGTGACCTGCCTGGGAAGCCTCCCGTAGAACCCATAGTACTGCACCCTCAAACCGACGAGGGTCGGTCTTAGGGACACCGCGGGATTCAGCAACGTCATCCACCTTGCTGAACTCGAAACCCTCAACTTCCAACAGGCTATAGGGGTTGTCTGAGATGATCCTGCGGGATTCCGAACCGAAAGCGTTGAACAAAGCCTTCATCTGCTCAGAAGTCACATCGTGGTCAGCAAGAAGGGAGGACAACTCGGAACTAGTGACCGCTTCAATCCATGCATTCGTAAGAGAACCTATGGTTGACTCATCGAACCCCTGAACTTCGGAGAGCCGCTTTGGGTCCTCAGAGAGAACTCGAAAGGTGTCAATTCCAAAGGTGTCAACCAAGTCACCTATCTTGGATTCATCTAAGATCCCAAGACAATGACGGAGGAAGTTCTCTACTCCGACCTCAGACATCGCCCAGGGACCCCACCCATTGAAGTCGAATTGCTTTCCGAACTTTGAGTGTTGGGACCATTTGCCGAAGAGCTCGAGAGGTACTCCAGGTACGACACCTTGAATCCCGAAGAAGCGCCCCTTGCAAACAATCTTCCGATCCAAATGCGAAGACTCGGCTCTCGATGGTTCTACAGTCAAAATGTAGAAGTCCTCGGCCTTGTGAATGACCCCGGTGACTAGGACTCTCAATGATATCATGAGCTTACAAGGGAGAGGAACTCTTCCTCCGAGATGCATTTCGTCCCATACTTACGAGCGGCTGCTGCTTTGGTTGTGGTTGTGTCTGCAGCAACGAGGTAAGTCAGCTTCTTGGTAACAGAACCCTTAACCTCCCCACCGTTGTCCCGGACCATCTGCTCTAAGTCCCCTCGCTTGTGACTCATCTCCCCGGTAAAGCAGAAGTACATCCCCGAGAACTTGCCTCGAATCGGGTCTTGAACTACAACCCCAACTTGACCTAGCTCGTCAACTATGTGGCTATTGTCCTTGAGCCATTGGATAAGTACTGCGGCCTTCACAGGCCCAATACCCTTCACCTTACTGAGGATCCCAACGTTAAGCCCTCGAAGCTTGTGAATGTCATCATACCCAGCATCCATGATCAATCGAATGGTTGATTGGGCCACCCCAGGGATGCAAAGAGACCCGAGCATCAGATCGAGAGTTAGGGTCTTCTTCTCGTGGAGCAAGCCAAGAACCTTGGTCGCTGAGGTTGAGCCCATGCGATCTAGACCCGCCACTTGCTCCACGGTGAGCCGATACAAGTCAGGGACCGACTTGACCAAACCACTAGCAGCCAACTTCTCCAACAACACGTCACCCCATTCCAGGATACCCAGATTGGAGAGCCACTGGGACACTCTGCCGACGACTTGAGCTGAGCACCTATCCCTGTTGGGGCAGACGTGAAACTCCCCTTCCTGAACAACCTCAGCCCCACATGAAGGGCAGGTGGTTGGGGGTTGAAAGAAAAGGTCAGAGTTCACAAGCGTGCCACGACTCAGATTTGCAACTACCTTTGGGATCACATCCCCAGCCCTTGCAACAAGAATTTTGCAACCCTTAAACAAACCCAGAGTGTTGATGTACTTCCAATTGTAGAGGCTAGCGTTCTCTATCTTGGTTCCTAGAATATTCACAGGGTCGAAGTTAGCTACTGGAGTGATCCTGCCAGTACCCCCTGTTTGCCAGGTGATACTACGAAGGACGCTCTCTCGAGTGATCGGAGCGAACTTAAAGGCTACAGCTCCAAGGGGGCGCATGTCCTGCTCACCAAGCATGAACTGCTTCCCAACATCATTGATAGCCACCACCAGGCCGTCAATGTCATGGTCCAGCTTGTCTCGTTTGGATTGATGATACTCAACCCAGATATCAAGAGGGGTTTTTGATCCTGGTTGCATTCTTGAGAGGCTCCAACCAGGAGTTGAAAGCCCCATAGACTCGATGAATCGAAACTGATCCGATTCGAATTCCAGCTTAGGCCCACCAAGTACCTTGTAGAACAGAACACTCAGATGCTCACAGCTTTGCCCATCGTATCGCTTGGAGATCCCACTAGCGGCATTCCTAGTGTTGGAGTACTTGTTAGCAAAGTGCTCGTCGAAGTCAGACTTACGGATGATGATCTCCCCACGAACTAGACAAGTTGTCTTCCGTGGAATCTTGTCAAGTACCCCCTTCATCCTCGCCACGTTGACGGTGATATCTTCTCCAATCTTTCCATCCCCTCGAGTCAGAGCTTGAGTGAGCTTACCATTGACATAACGTACGGATACCGAGATTCCATCCAACTTCTCAGAGACCAGCAGTTCTTCACCCGGAGCATACGAGGTGATCCATTCGGACATCTCCTCAAGGGTGTTCACCTTGTTCAGAGAACCCATCGGGTAAAGATGCTTCACCTTCACCCATTCCGAGACTGGAGGTGCCCCAACCGCCTTGAGGTAATAGCTCACCGCATTCAGGTCAGACAGCTCATCCTTCCAGGCGTCATAGACCTCGTCGGATACCGTTGGGGTCCCGTTGTAGTAGTCGTTCTGTGCTTTGGCAAGGAGCTCCTCGAGCTCCTTGATCCTATCTTCTTCTTTGTAGCTGGTCATGGGAGTCCCTAGTTGGCCTTTGGATCTTCAGTAGGAGCGCCTTGCTCAACAAGAGACTTCTTATGTAGCTCCTCCAAGATAGTAACAGAGGCCATGGGGGTAAGAACAAAACGAACCTCTTTCCCGTTCAACAAAGATAGAGGTGCGATTGGATCAAATGAGAAAGGGTCCCCTGTCTTTGAGTCCACAGTTCGAATGGTCACCTTCCCACTCAAAGGGTCCACCTCGACAACCCCTTCAACGATGTAGATCCCCAAGCTTTTGACATCAATATCTGCCATGTGAACCTCATTCGGTTGGAGCCGTTAAATTGCCAAGGCTCTCCTTCAGTGACACCAAAAGAGAGCCTTTGTTGGACAGAAATCAGAAGCTAACGGACCGCCAAGTAGACTTTCACCTTTCCTCACACGCTATGCCAAAGTCCCTAGCCTTAGTTATGATTCTGCTTACATCTTGAGTACTTGAGAACCTAACCCCAGAATATCTCTGCAAAAACCACTTTTTCACTCCAGTAGTAACTAAAGAGTCCAGAATAGCTGACAACTCACCCTCAGAATGCCAGTTGTCAATAACAGTGGTCCTAGCTTCACACTCCACTCGACTTGATATCTTGGTTAAGCACTCTAGAGGTGAAAACCCTTGAAAACCACTACCCAACAACCCTCTGTGTGTACTATAGGGGGTTAGCTTCACGTCCACTGCCACATAATCCAACAATTTCTCAGCAACTAAAGCATCCACAACAGAGGGCTGCATCCCATTGGTGTCCAGTTTGACAGAGAAACCCAAGCCCCTAATTTCCTTAATGAGGGCTACTAAGTCCGGGTCCAAGGTTGGCTCTCCGCCACTGAGGGTAACCCCCGTTAGGAGCCCCCTACGGTTAGCTAAGAACTCCAGACATGAGGAGTTCGATGCTCCTCCTTTATTGGGGATCAAGTTTGAGTTATGACAGTAGGCACATGACAGGTTACAACCCTGAAAGAACACCACTGCCGCCAGGTGTCCTGGAAAATCGATGAATGAACAGGGTTGAATACCCCCTATCACTTGAAGAAGCCCTCAAAAGTACTACGCCCCCTGAACTCATCTTGTTTACCTTCATTCCACTGAGAGACGGGGCGCAAGTAACCAACCACCCTTGAGTAAACCTCAGTAGCGGATGCGCATGTCGGACACTTAGTAACTTCACCAACTAGGTATCCATGTTCTGAACAAATTGAGAAAGTGGGGGTTACGGTGAAGTAGGGTAAACGATAGTTAGTGCAGACCAATTGAACAAACTTCCTCACCAAGGCGGGATCTTTGACCCTTTCCCCCAACCAAAAGTGAAGAACCGTACCTCCCGTGTACTTAGTCTGGAACTCATCTTGATTCGACAACAACTCAAACGGATCTGAGGTGGCCCCTATCGGAGGGAGGGAAGAGTTAGTGTAGGACTCAGGAGACTTCATCCCCGGATACTTCTTCCGATCAAGCTTGGCTAATCGATAGCTAGTACCTTCAGCAGGAGTGGCCTCCAGATTGAATAGGGACCCCGTAGCTTCCTGGTACCCCAGGATAAGACTCCGAATCCTACTCAGGATATCCAAACCTAAGTGACGACCGCGCGCTTCTAGCAGGGTGCTTCCTGTCAGATGCACTACAGCCTCATTGAGACCCACCAAACCTATCGTAGCGAAGTGGTTTGCCCAATACTGACCCGTTTGCTGCTTGACCGCTCGAAGGTAGAACTTGGTATAGGGGTACAGCCCCTCATCGGTTAGCTTTTCTAATACCTTTCGTTTGATGAGCAAACTGTCACGGGCCTTTTCGAGCAAAGAGGTCAATCGGATGAAGAAATCCTCTTCGTTCGATGCCAAGTACCCCAACCTCGGAAGGTTAATCGTGACTACTCCAATAGATCCGGTTAGTGGATTTGCCCCAAACAGACCTCCTCCTCTGTACTGCAAGTCCCGGGTATCCAACCTCAACCGGCAACACATGCTTCGGGTATCGTCTGGGGATAAGTCAGAATTCACAAAGTTAGCAAAATAAGGTATGCCATACTTAGCTGTAACCTCCCAAAGTTTGTTGTATCGTGGGTGGTTGTAGTCAAATCCCTGAGTTATGTTGTAGGTGGGAATTGGAAAGGTAAACACTCGACCCTTAGCGTCACCTTCAGACATGACTTCAAGGAACGCTTGATTGAACAGGTCCATCTCTTTCTGATAATCCCCGTAGGTACTATCCTGGAGCTCTCCACCAATAACTACAGGCTCATCTCGCATTCTACTCGGGACCTCGACATCCAAAGTAATATTGGTGAAAGGGGTCTGGAAACCAACTCTAGTTGACACATTCAAGTTGTAGATCCACTCTTGAAGAGCCTGCTTTATGGCAGGAAAATCTAGGTGATCTCTTGCGATAAACGGGGCCAATAGCGTATCCACTGAGGAGAACGCTTGAGCGCCGGCTGTTTCACCTTGAAGGGTATAGAAGAAGTTTGTGATCTGCCCTAGAGCAGATTTGAAGTGCTTCGGAGGAGAACTCTCAATTTTACCAGAGACTCCTCGAAACCCTTCCCTAAGTAGGTCAGACAAGTCCCACCCAACACAATACCCGGCAAGAAGACCTAGGTCATGTATGTGGAAATCCCCATTATCCTGTAATTCCCTGATATCTTGTGGGTAGACTCTCTCAACCCAATACTTTTTGGTGATCTCCGAGAACACATAGTTGTTAAGCCCCTGCAGGCTGTATGACATATTGGCGTTCTCCCTGACCTTCCAGTCCTCTTTCATCAAGTAGGAGTCGATCAGATTAGCACTCAGAGAGGACGTTAGCTCTCGAACGAACCTTCGCTTTTCGCGATATAGGAGGTAAGCCCGTGCCACTTTGAAGTAACCGAGACTGAATAGCACCTCCTCCACTCTATCCTGGATCTCCTCAACTGTTACTGTTTCCTGAAGACGACCTATCACGGTCTCAACTATCCTAGACAGATCCGAAGAAGCAAGGTGGAATTCAATTGAGTTAGCAGCTTTCTGGATAGCTTCTTTGATTCTGGTGGCGGAGAACTCCTGAAGGGTTCCGTCCCTCTTGATAATGAAGCCAGGTTCGGTTTCGATAGCAGGAAGTTTCACCAAGTTCAGCATCAGACCGACTCCTTTAGGACGCAAGGTCATACACAGCCAACTCGATGAGAGTTCTTCGGTGGCTAGTACGTTTCAGATCTACATCTAATCTGGATAGCATCTGCATATTGCTAACTAGCCTCGTAGTGGTCTGCTTCTCAGCTTGAGGCAATACGGACAGCTTGAAACGATAGGGATGCATGCCTAGACGGCCTGCTACCTCATCGTGAGTGGTCCCCTTATCCAACATCGAACGAGCAACGAATAGACGCTCTACACCCTTAATCAAAGCCCCCAGAATCATCAAGGAAGGGTCTTCAGTAGCGTACTTGAAAATGGTTGAGACCTGATGCAAAGCCTTCTTCCAATTCCGATTAAACACGGAATCAGCTACATCCCAAGAGGCTACTGTACTCGAAGGGGTCATGACAAGAGACAGATGCTCTCGAGTGACTTCACCTCTACCTACCAACAATCTAAGCTTTTGAAGCTCACTTGATTGGCGATACAAGTCGTCACCCGCAACCTGGAACATGTCTGATGCTACTCTCTGATCGAGCTTCAGACCGAGCTTGGTGGCTTCCTCTTGGAGCCACTTCACAACTTCATTGTTGTTCTCCCAGGTCTTGAACTTCTTGTACTCTCGAACCGTCGCTTTCGGTCCTAACTTAGCCCAAACACCTGAAACAGAAGCGGAGCGAAACACGACAACAAGAATTGCTGATAGGTCCTTAGGGTCCAAGTCATCGAGATACCCCTTGAGCCCCTTCTCCACCTTCAGCTTGTTGGCATTGTCAACGATCACTAGATTCGTTGGAGAATTGTCTAGATCATCGAAGTTGATCTGAGACGAAACTAGAGCACTCATCACCTTCGATGAACCGACTTCAGACCCCTCGAGCTTAGTGACAGCGAAGCCACTAGCCCCACTGAACATCTTGATGTCCCGATCGAGAAAGAAGTCCTCCTCACCAAAAGACACGACTACTGGGGTAGTGAACCTGAATCCCATGGCTCACTCACCACAGAAGGTTGAAGCTAACGTGGTTTTTAGCTGGAATCCTAGGTTAACGTACGAGGACTCATTGCGGTCGTTAACTATGCGTAAGCCATCCCAGAGGGTATTCCAAGTTGTGGTCTTTACGCTGGATCTCATAGAAGACAACTCTTCCTCGATGTCCCGATTAACGACCCTGGACTGGTCTACAGCCCCAACAAGTACATCATGCACTAGGAAAGTCAGGAACTTGAGAACGAGGTTGAGGTCCTTATTCACCTCGTCAATTACGGAGAATGCAGACGAAACATCACCGTTAGCGCTGGCTTCCAACATAGTAAGCGCACGATCTCTCAGCGTGAGGCGGTTAGAACCCCAGTACTTTATGGCTCGGCCTACCGAACCTTCTCCTAGGCGAGTATAGACAAGAGCTTTACCGGAGTCCTTCTCGAACTGAGAAATCCTTTGAAGTACGAAGGATTCAGGTAGCCGTCGGAAGTTCACCCTACCGCATCGAGAACGAATCGTAGGGAGCACTCGATCGAAGGACTCAGCTAGAAGAAAAAACCTAGATAGCGCTGGGGGCTCTTCGAGTTTCTTGAGGATCGCATTCGAGGCCGCTGGAGTCATCCGATCCGCCCCATCTACAATGAAGAACCGATGTGGAGCAGAAATAGGAAGCATGATGGATCGATCTAGGATGTCCCGAATGGGCTCTACTCCTATCTCTTTCTCATCCGGTGATGAAATAGTAACCACATCAGGGTGAGTGCCATTCCTGACCTGAATAGCCTCTGGGCTATTCTCCCCTCTCTTGGCCACCACCATCTCTAAGATGGTCTCCATCACTGAGAATCGACGCCCTGTACCCTCATCCCCAACTAGTAGCAAAGGCTTGTCTACTTGACCCGCTACAAACCGACGAAGATACCTGACAGCTTCTTCTTGGCCAACTATATCACTCAACACTTTCCACCGAAGAAGGGAGGGATAGCTCGTATTTCTTCGGATCAATCGGGTCCAAGAACACACAAACTCTGTAGTTCTGACCACACTTCACACAAACTAACCGTGTGACTTCCTGACCGCTTGATCCGAGAGTGCCTCCACAGCCTTCTCGAATACACCGCATGACTCCCAGGTTTGGGTCGCTCATTGTCGAACCAATCCTTTACGCGACAGAAAACTAGAATGCTGCGTACCCACCAGTTGACACCCCCCAAACATGCTTGCACTCAACGCACTGATAGGTTCGATGGTGCGGGGCCCCTTGAGTTTCATTCGTAGGCTGAGGAGTGATCTGAATTGCCCTAACAGACTTGCACCTGCTATTGGGGCACTTAAGATGAATGATCTTCGGCTCGGATTCACATTTACTGGACAACCCAGGGTTGACACCTTGTGCATTGAATCTGTCTGACATTTGGATAGCTATATCGATTGAGGAAATTCTACTGTGAACAGTCGATTGAGTATCGTAAGAATGCGCTCATAAAGCCCATCTGTAAGATCAATGATAGAGGCATCCGCCAATGTAGAGGGCCGATCCACGAATAAGGTGGGGTTCGGCACAAGGGTCTGGTCGAAGGTACCATTCGTGACGTACGGGAGAATCTTGACCCAGTCATCCCATCGGATGACAACATCAAGGACACCAGGATTGACCAGACGAACATAGGCGACGTCATTGAGTACACCCTTGGTAACTTGAGCCTGACGGTGATAATAAGCCGCCATGGCTTTCGCTACCTCCGGAGTATCAGCTCTGGTGAGCCTCTCAGGACGTCGCCCTGCTATCTTGAAAAGTCTCTGGTCCACACTTGGGTCCAGAGATAACTAAATCAGGTAGGGGATCACCCCATTGCAGTCGCACCCAAATCAGGCTTCTTGTTGTGGTAGATGCCAGTCTCCGTCATCAACATAGTACTGACCACAGAGACTGAATTGGAGATCGTCGACCGAACAACCTTAGTCGGGTCTAGTACGCCAGACTCCTTGAGGTTGACCAAGGTCATCGTCTGAGCATCGACCCCAAGGAGCTCGTCCTCTACAGCCTCTTGGATCTTATCCAGGAACTTGTCTGGATTCCGAATCCCACCGTTAGTGAGGATGGCCCGGAAGGGTTCCAAGCAAGCTTCAAGCACCAACCTGAAGCCAGCCCTCTCCTCCTCATTCTCAGGGAGAGGGTCAGGAATCTCCTCTCCGTGGAACTCCAACCACGTGTTAGCGAACCAAGAGGCTCGAACTAGGCACATACCTCCCCCAGGAACCAAACCCTCTTCTATGGCCGCCCTGGTGGCATAGAGGGCATCTTCCATTCGCCCCTTGATCTCCTTCAGCTCAAGTTCGGAGTGGGCGCCGACCTTCACTGAACACACCCCTCCAAGAAGCTTGCCAAGACGGTCTTGTAGCTTCTCTCGGTCGTACTCAGACCCCGCGCACTCAATTTGAGCCTTGATCTGAGCAATCCTCAAGTCGATAGCCTCCTCGAACCCTCCCCCTTCGACAAGAGTCATGGTTCTGGTAGTGAGCTTCGCTGACCGTACGGTACCAAAGTGCTCCATGGTGACATCCCGGAACGTCATCCCAAGGTCCTTCGAGAACACGGTGGCGCCCGTCAAAGCTGCCAAGTCCTGTAGGATTTCGAACTGGGACATCCCAAAAGAGGGGGCCTTGACCAGTTGGGATATAAGAATCTTGGCCCCAAAATTCTGGCATAACGTAGCAAGAGCCTCCCCACCAAAATCGGGGGCGATCCAGATCACCGGGCGATGCTCGTTAGCTATCGTTTCAAGGACATTCACGAAAGGACGGATCATATCAAAGCTCATATCCGTCAAGAAGATGTAGGGATTCTCCAAATCGGAGCAGTCTTCAGCAGGGTTAGTGCGGAAGTCGGAACTGATGAGCCCACTCTCGATCTTCATTCCATCGGTAGCCTCGATGGTGATCCCCATCCCCTTACTCTCCTCGATGTTGACCACACCATCCCTGCCTACCTTGGCCACAGCCTCAGCAATGATCTTGCCGATGTTAGCGTCACCGTTGGCACTTACGGTAGCAATGCTGGCGACATCCTCTTGAGTCTTCACCGGAAAGGATTGATTGAAAATCCCACGCTCGATGTAGACCAGAGCCTGATTCATTCCCCGACTCAAGTTGTCAGGAGACATTCCAGCTACTAGATGCTTGTGGGCCTCAATGAACATAGCCCGAGCAAGCACAGTGGCCGTAGTGGTGCCATCCCCAGCATCATCTGAGGTCTTCGATGCCACCTCACGTACGAGCCTTGCCCCGAGATTCTCCCAAGGGTCTGGGAGCTCGATCTCTTTGGCTACGCTCACTCCATCCTTGGTGATGAGAGGAGCCCCAAAGGCTTTGTCGATACAAACATTACGACCCTTTGGTCCAAGGGTTACCACTACTGCATCGGCTAGCTTGTTGACCCCGGCGAGGAGGCGGCTTCTAACATCTGATCCGTATTTTACTGGCATCTGGATTCTCTCTGGTAGAGAACCCTAATACACCAGTAAAACCCAAGGTGCAGTTACTTGGGCTTCCTAGCCTCTTGAACCACTGAAGCTATCTCATCAGGATCCAAGTGCGGGGGGTCCGGTGGACCATAGGTTTTTGAATACGCTATCTCGTGAACCCGCTGTTGATTCAAATCCCCACTTCGACGAACCCAAACCCCAGCATTTGGAACTTGGTACTTTCGATTCTCCAGCCAACCTAAAGCATCAAGAAGAACAAGCTGCGAAGTCAAACCATCCCCAGACCAAAGTTCTACTCCCCCTTGCCAGATAGACGACTCCCAAGACATGTGATCCTCAGAAGGACCAAACCGGAATACCCACCCTGGCTCCAAACGAAGGGTGACTTCATCCTTGATTCGCTCTTCATCCCAAGTGGTGACTTCGATGTCAAGACTCATACCAAACCAAGATCCATAGCTAGATCAGTGTTTTCTGGAAAGTCCAATCTCCGCTCAGCCAAACACTCCTGAATCGTCAGATTAGGCTGCAACTTGCATTGACGATCGTAGAGCACCGTGTAGACAGCAGCTGCTAGATTGACACAATGACGCGTGGGAATCACTACGAACCGCTGGCAATGCTGCAAGTACATCTGCGGGATAGAGCCATCCTCAGGACCAAACAAATAGAGAGCATTTTCCGGATGCTCGAACTGAGGTAGACTCTCCGAGTTTGGACGGAGTTCAACAGCCACTGGAGTTGCATCATTGAACTGGTCGAAGAGCCGATCATAATGTCGTAATTCGACATTACGATAGCCTTTCATCCGTTCCTCACGTGGAAGACGTTTCGCCCCCTTGAGGCCAAGGCTGATCCGATCCCCGGTGAACCATACCTGCTTGGCGCCATAACACGAAGCCGCCCGCAAAGCAGCTCCAACATTGTGTGGGAACTTAGGGTTTATGAGAGCAATAGCTGGAGTAAACCCAAGAGGCTTCGAGTTCTTCCCGTAAATCTCAGGTACCGAACTCGCTGATGTACTTTGGATCGACATAATCTGTCAACCATACACCATTACCTGTCAGATAGAACTTGATTCCATCTCGACTCATAGCTCTTGAATCGATAACCAACAACCTTGGACTCGAACGACGCTTAGCTACAATCTCCGCAGTCTGCACATCCAGTGACATGTGAACGTGATGCCGTTGCATCTTCTTCAGGCCTTGGATCTTGATGATCGGAATGTTCTGCTTCGAAGTACCATGGTAGAGGATCTCGGGTGGAATTACCTCTTGGTAACCAAGATCTACGGCAATAGAATGTCCCTGACGAGCCCTGATGTGACAACCATCTTCGGAGTACTCAAATCGGTTCTTATTGTTCTCCGATACGATCTGATCCAATTCCTCTTTCCGGAGATGCAAGGCAGACAGGATAGCTGAGATAGGGGTCCATCCAGCCGCAGTGAGTGTTACGCCCGCCGAAGCTGGATCATGTCGAAGGACCTTACTTAGAAACCTACTCTTCTTGGTCAACCACTTGGAATCCACCTAGTCACTACCTTTCAAATTGGCAACTGGATAGAGTCGATGAGCTATCCTAGCTACTCCATTGGCCTCAAGAACTACGAGCACTTCATCCAAGTCTTTGTAACAATGCGAACATTCATCCAGAGGGGTATGAGCGTGATTTCCAACAATACCTTCAATTTTCACCCCAGCGAACTCGCGTTGGATGGACTTCATTTCCTCGTCAATCCAAAGTTGTTTGTGCTCCAGCTTCCGCTTAGCTTCCCCACGAGCCATCTTCCTACCAGATCCATGATTGACGGAGCATGCAGTCTGATAGGCTCCAGGCTCCGCAAATAAGATTGCAGCCCCGTCCATCATTGAACCAGGGATTAAGCAGGGATGTCCAGTCGTCTCCCACTTGGTCCCGACGAGATCTGGATGGCCTGCGGGGAAGGCGCGAGTAGCTCCCTTTCGATGGACGAATCCGCGTTTGGTAGTGCCATCGGGGAGTACTAGGGTCTCCTCCTGAACTAAGTTGTGTGAGATCTCGTAGTAGACCTCGGAGTCCGCATTGAAGACCTCTTGGAGGGCCTCCTGAATTCCGTGAACGATGACATGCCGATTGGCAATGGCAAAGTTGGCCGCACTATTGTGGTACGCCCAGTATTCCTTACCGAGAGGTTCGTCGATGTAAAGCCATGAATCCTCTCGACGATTGGAGGACAAACCTCGAAGGTCAGCACCCTCATAGAAGTAGTGATTGGCCGTCTGCCAACCATACCCGCGGGAACCGCAATGGACCATGACGAATACCTCTCCAGTATCTCGGTCGGCCTGCAGTTCAAGAAAGTGATTTCCCCCGCCCACCGAACCCATTTGAGGGATTACTTTGGAGTAGGCTCTCTCGATCTTCGTGAAGTCAATTCCTTGAGGGACAGGGATGTATTGACGTTCGCAAAGGTCAGCAGGAACCCCAAGAGCCTTGGCTCCATATCGGAGGATCTCTTGAGCTTCATTGTTGTCAAAGACGGGCATGAGTTTGGGACGAACTGAACCCACTCCGGTCGCAATTCGCTTCTCAACCTCTTGAATCCAAATCTCGCGCTTGTGCCAACTCCTGACCGCATTTGCCGAAAGATTAACCTTAAGGCACAAAACCCCGCAAGACACGTCGTACCCTGATCCAGCCTGAATGAGAGTGTTTTCGGTGACAAGGACGCACCCGATAGGAACCCCGAAACCAGAGTGTCCATCAGGCATCAAGTAAGCGCCGATAATTCCATCGTAAGATGCACCGTTGGCAAGCTGACTCCAGAGACTCTCTTCGCTTGCAGCGTAAAGCTCATCGGAGAAAAAGGCGTGGGCTTCCACCTTCATTGATCCGCAACGCGGAAGAACGTAGTGGGCGTCACCGACTTTCTGGGCCTGATATTTGAAGGACATTTTGCTTGATTACACCGGTTAGGGGTTCAAATTCTCCTGAAGAATTCGACAGAAGAGGGCGCCTTGTTCAACAGCGTCATCAACTGCCACATGCGTATGCTTCGGGAGTCCTTGGAACCATCGTTTTGGCATGTTCTTTTTGGTTGTCTGACGGAATTCGATACCAAGCTTAGCGCAAGCGTATGACTTGATGTCCAGAGCCGAGAAAGAGAAGGGACTTTCACCTACGAACTTGATCAGATACCAGTAAGTAAATGCGAAGTCAAAAGTAGCTGGGTACCCAACGAAGACAGGGCGTCCTGGTTGCTGATTGACCCAGTCGACATAAGAGGTCATAGCCTCCTTTGGTGGCTTCTGGTCCTTACGACACTCCTCCCACTCCTTGGGTCTCTTGGACCACCACTCCATGGTATCAGACTCACCTTGAGCTCCTTGGAGGGTCTCCAGGTTGACTGAGAAAGTGCTCACCAGCGTCCCACTAGGCAGGTAAGCGGCGGCTCCGAGGCTGAGCATTGAATGAGGTCCCGGAATAGGACCATCCGACTCGATGTCGGTCGATATGTATACTTCGTTATTCATAGGACCGAAGTACACCAACGCAAAAGAGCCCGAGTTTGCCTCGAGCCCTTTTCACTCAGGGTAGGACGGCTACCACTGATTGGATCTGCTCTTAGTGAGAGAAGATTTCATCACTGGTGCTTCAGGTTTCGGAGCTATCGGTGGCGAGTTGAGATCAACCTCTCCACCAACGGAAGGCTCTTCCATAAAACTGCGCATCACCTGCTCCTGAGCAGCATTGCTGAAATCAATGTTGGCACCGTAGAGGACTTCCTGATCCGAGTCAGCCAATGCCGAAACAGCTCGAGCCCGGTTCAATCCTCGATTCAAACCCATACGACTACCAGCGCTCTGAGCATAACGCTGATGACTTGCATACTTCGAACGAAGGTTATTGGATGCAGATGCAACACCAATTAAGCCTCGAGCTTCGAAGTCATGTCCAAGACTATCGAAGCCCATGACTGCAGCATTGAAGTCACCACGCTTAGCGGCAGCCTCGGCCTGATTCTGAACTTGAAGCAACTGAGCTCGAGCAACCAGTTCATCCACCTCTTTGGTGGGTGCTTTCTGTTCTTCCCCAGACTTCACGAACTGAACCTTGGCATTCCCTTCTACAGATTCAAGTTTCATTTTCCCGTCGGACCCGAGGATTTGATAGGACAACTTAGCATGAACAGCGTTGACCTGGCGAGGTCCAGGATGCTTCTGAGATGCAAGCTTGGCCTTAATGACAACGTCGATGGTTTCCTCAGATAGGATGTGAGGAATCTTGACTTGAGCCTCACCAGTTATGATCTCCTCGACATCAAAGTCGGAGAGTACCTCCACCAGCTGGTTGCCATCCCTTGGAGTCAACTCAATGATCAAGTCCTGAGCATAAGTGCTCAGAAGACCCCCAAGCTCCTTGCCGAAGGCCCCGAGAGCCGAGTCTGGGTCCTGAATGAAAGCGTAGTTCCCAGCTCCAGCTAAAGACAATGCATTCAGCAGCTCCTGGTTGGCATCAGGACCGTAACCAAAGGCTGAAACACTTACTCGACCTCGTTGCTGAGTGATGATACTCGAAATCCCCTCAACCGTAGTCACTCCCATGTTAGGTTGCCCATCGGTGAAGAGAATGATCCTGGTGATGGTGGAATCCCCAAGATCCAAACCGGAAACAACCTCAAGCCCCTTGAGGAGACCTCCCGAGAGGCAGGTATTCCCATTGACTCTATATCCAGCTACAACCTTCTTGGCCCGGATCTTGGCATCAGGGGTCATCTTCTCCGCAGGGAAGTCAATACTTGAGTCCGTAGCAAAACTGACCAAACCAAAGGTGTCTTCCGCCGTAAGATGATCGATCAGCTTGGTCAGGGACCTCTTCGTGTAGTCCATCTTCATCCCAATCATCGACCCTGATCGGTCAACTGCTGGGATAATGCACAGTGGCGGTCGGTGGGTTTGCCAATCGCTCTTGGGCGCAGTTACGGATACGACCAAGTGAAGGTCGGTGGCCTGATCAAAACGAACTTTTTCAAACGTGAACCGTGGATTTAATAGCATTGGTGCATTCTCGCTAATCAAGAACAGTGTCGGGATGCGGAGACTGGACCAATCTCCCAAATCCAAACAATTCCAGTTGAGTCCTAGATTTTGCCCAAGCTCATAGAGCGCGGCTACGTCAGTATGAGATCCAAGCGTTAGCGCGGTCTCGGTCCCCCCTAATACACCACTTGATGGCTCCGGGAAAACCAAAAAGGGCCGCCTGACTTCAGACGGCCCTTCATCAGCTACGCCACCGGTCAAGCTACTAGGTAGTAACCAGTCCCATGTTGTTGGGCTCGAGACCAATCCAAGTAGGGTTCCCAGACAGCAGGAACTTTCCCTGAATCGAGATAGACCGCATGTAGTGGGAGTGCGTGGGGCTTAGCAGGCTTTCTCAAAAGCTTCATACCAGCCTGCTCAGGAGTCCTACCAGCTTTCATCGTATTGCACGGGTAGCATGATGTTGTTACGTTCGACCAAGTAGTTTGTCCACCTTGCTTGCGAGGAACCACATGATCATAGTTCAGTTCACGCATTGACTTGCGCTGACCACAGTATTGGCAGGTAAAGTGATCACGGGTAAAGACATTGATGCGGGAGAACTTGACACCCTTCTTCATCGTAGCCACTTGGTGTTTGAGCTGGATCACCGCTGGGATGAAATATGAGATCGATGGGGAACTCACTATCTCATCATACTCTTCCAACACAGACACCTTGTTCTGGTAAACCAGGCAAATAGCCTCGTCCCACGTGAGGATTGCGTGGGGCATGGCCCAAGAATTCAGAAGCAGGGTTCGAGTTTCCATGGTGCACCTTTACCTTCGCCTTCGCCTTTTCATGATGTTTCTCCGTAACAGTTGCACACAACCATTAAACACCGAAGCCCCTTGTTAGGGGCTTCGTCAGTGGAAGTGCGGGGAATCGAACCCCGGTCCGCCAGCCGTCCAGTACCTCTCTCATTCACGTGTGTAGTTGCCATGTCCCTAGCAACTGAGTTCGAGGGTTCGGCCTTCGACCTAGCTCCCTGTTTCTCTCACCTATGCCCCGGGAGCCCGGAACACCAGCCAGCCTTTGTGGTTTGCAATCCTACCCACTACCAAGACAATCTTGTGGAGGACCGGCTGAAGCTACTTACGCAGCTTCAGCAATTGCGTTATCATTGGCAATTATGCGTTTCTCGATTGTTCAAGAGCGGATCGAGAGCCGCTCACACGCGAGAGAACCTTTCATCCAACGTCGAAGCCAATCACTCCCATAAGAAGAGGTATACTACCTCAAGTAGGGTTGGTTGTCCAGAGGGGCCTGTGGAGTCATGACTAGCCCGCTCTACTTACAACACCCGTTAAGGAGCCTCCCGAATACTGAAATCCCCGTACTCGCTAATGGGGACTAAATCATGCCCTAAGTGATTCGCAAACCACTTGGGGTCAATATCACCGTACCGATTAGCCTTGAACTGAATATCCCCACTTCTGTCAGCCTCCAACAAAGGAGCCAAGGCAGCGATAGCCGGAGCATGATCTATCAGAAGCCACATCAAGTCTTCCTCACGATTAGCATCATCGAAAGAATGAGTAGCGCCACAAGTTCGACAGTAGACATGCCAATCTGTACTCATGCGTAGAACTACACCATGTAGTAGGCCCTTCCGGACTTGAACCGGAAACCACCGCCTTATAGGGACGATGCTCTAACCAATTGAGCTAAGAGCCCTCGAGTGCTTCTGTTATTGGTGCACGAGAGAGGAATTGAACCTCCACGAGAATTATCTCCTGGGCGTCTGAAACCCATGCGTCTGCCTAGTTCCGCCACTCGTGCGTTGATTAGTAGCCTCAAAGGGATTTGAACCCCCGACCGTCGCCTTGTAAGGGCGCGACTCTACCACTGAGTTATGAGGCTGTAAGAATAAGTACACCGAAAGTGGTGCTGAGAGCGGGACTCGAACCCGCAACTTCCGCCTTATGAGGACGGCGCTCTAGCCAGTTGAGCTACATCAGCATGGCGACCCTGGAGGGACTCGGACCCCCAACTTTTGGTTCCGTAGACCAACGCTCTATCCAATTGAGCTACAGGATCATGAGGCACCCCCGGCAGAACTCGAATCTGCAACCTGAAGATTAGAAATCTCCTGCTCTATCCGATTGAGCTACGAGGGCATGAGTCAAACAGAGAAGCTTCCAAGTTTTCCAAGCATGAGCTCTTCGTAATTGTAGTTCTTACCGAGGCACTCCTGAATACTCACGGACTTCTTGTGGGCCTCGATGGCATGGCCGTTGTAGATCCAAAGGCTTCGAGGCACTCTGATCTGACCTAGGACGAACCGAGTACCCAACTCGGTCATCTTGTACATACCGTGAGTCTTGACCGGTGGCTTCGGATTCAGAACGGACTTTTTCTCCGGTGGGCGTTCCTCAATGAGCTTCCAGTACCTCAGCTTGGACCACTCACCACCCTTCACTTCAGATCCGAGAGCAACCATGTTCTCGAGGTACTGGCTCATGTCAAGCCAATCCGAAGCTGTCTGGAAGTGGCGGTACATGAGGATCAGCACATAAGCCATGGTCGAGCTGAGTTCCTTCTCAACCATCCGAACGAGCTGGTGGCAACAAGGACACAAGACCCCCGGACCCTTCACATGAGGCTTTAGCTTCTCTTGGGCTTCGGCCAAAGTGGAAGAAGGTTGAATTGGAAGGTTTATTGGCTTCTTTCCGACGGTCACCAACTCAGATACACCGAAAACAGAGCGGACGAAGGGACTCGAACCCTCAACTTTCAGCTTGGAAGGCTAACGCTCTACCAATTGAGCTACGTCCGCAAAAACGACCTTCTCTTGCGTTAGAGAGCTATTAACCCACGCGCACCCCACTGAAGGAGAAAGAGTTGGTCTCAAACGACTCCCCGGAATTGTACCGGATCCCTTGTACGTGGCTGGCCACTCCACAGCCCTTCGGACGCATACAAAGATCAGACTCTGAATCTAGAGCAGTTTGCAAACACCTCATGCAAGCTGTACGGGCCAACCTACCATACTTCGGCGTGACCTGCATGAAACGTCGGAGGCGTGGGTGAGAATCGAACTCACGATTACCGATTCACGCCATTCAAATAAAACTCGACCCAATTGGGCTACGTCCGCATTACTTAGTAAGTTCGATCCAAGGCACTCCTATTTTGGACCCTATGGGACCGAAGTCACCAACTTTGGACCCATCTTTGGATGACCACTTACTGCCATCCTCCGTGGTAACTATGGTCCTGGTAACCTTGGTAACTACTGTCTTACCTTTGGTAATTCTCCTGCCATTGACAAGGGCTAAAATAGCTACAGAATCACCTTCCTTGAAGGGATTTGAAGCTAACCTGAACCTAGTAACCACTGACTCGATTAGAGAATCCATAGTTTTTGGAGGCGTGGGTGGGGAACGATCCCACGATGAGAGTTTTGCAGACTCTTGCCTTACCACTTGGCTACCACGCCAGAGCTACACAACTTCTATCTTGCGAATCTTCACATTACTGGGGCTGAACACTGCTACTTCGGGAACTCCGGCAACCGATTCTCGACTCATATCCTAAATCCTAGCATAAGCAGTTTAGAGCGGGTAGCGGAGATCGAATCCGCCGAATTCACGTTGGCAACGTGATACCTCGCCATTGAGGAGTTACCCGCAAAAATCGAGAGCCCGACTCTCGCCGGGCTCTCCTAGGGGCGGCCGTTCCCAGCTACCCTCCACCACTACTCAAGCATGACCCACTGAGTAGGGGAGCCACCTTAACACAAGAACTTACCGGAGACAAGGAGATGTGAAGACGACTAAGCTCCTCCCAGTTGAAGGACGGACAGCTCACGCAATCCGACGAGACTCGAACTCGCATTCTTGAATGCTAAATTCAATGTAATCTTCACGAACATTCTCCAGCAGAGCCCACGACCCGAATCGAACGGGTGATCTCGTTCTTACCAAAAACGCGCACTTCCAACTGTGCTACGTGGGCGAAACTTCAAACTTTGACTTGGGGTGTACTGAGAAACCAAGCAAGTCCTCAATGTTATTTTCGTCATAATCCCCACAGAGATACCCGGTAGAGTCCGTGCCCGGGATAATCCCGATGATCCCATTGAGAACCCCAAGGATGCTCACTGTCGGAGGCTCCCCGCACCGGCACTGAACCATTGGGTGCTCAAGAAGAGCTTCGTTCACCGGAACTCGATGCGCGAAGAGACCTTTGATGGCTTCGGGATCGATCTGGAAGTACTCGTTGAGGCATTTGGCGATGTGCTCAGCAAGTACTTTACGATCACTCAGAAACTCCAAACGCTCTGATGAGGGGGTCATAATCATCAAGTACACCGAGAAGAGTGGAGCGGGAGAAGGGACTCGAACCCTCGACATTTTGCTTGGGAAGCAAATGCTCTACCAACTGAACTACTCCCGCATGGATTGGAGCCCCTGGTCGGAATTGAACCAACGACCTTGACTTTACAAAAGTCCTGCTCTACCAACTGAGCTACAGGGGCCCTTAGGCTTTCATTTGGGCAGCCGCCGCCGCAAGAACATCTCTCACGTTCTGAGGGAGCGTGGTAAACGAAGTAGCCATCTCCGCGAGAAGCTTCTTACCATTCTTGGCTCTGGTGAGGTTCTTCTTCGATCCGTCGTAGTAGTAGTAGGTGCCAAAGACTAAATCGAGCGCCTTGCCCCCACAGACCTTCTGAACATCCGCTTCCCCAAGAGGGAACTCCTTGCCATTAATGACAAGCGTGATCCCCTCGTTCTTCTCATACCCACCACGATGCTTTATCTTGTAGAGGCCAGGTTCGTCCTTGAAGGAGTTTTCACGGTACACTAGCTCTACCACATGCTTACGGTTCATGATCCTTGGATCATCACCAGAAACGGTACCACTATCCGCTAGCCAGTGCTTGATGCTGGTAGGGTTACCTTTGGGGAATTTGTCATTGAGCTTCCACCCGGTTGCATCAATCACCTTCGAGTTGAAAGTACCCTTGAAACCAACTGCTTTAAGTGCCTTTATCACGTTCCCGTAAAGCCAAGCAGGATCTGTCGACTTAGGGCTATCTGGTACTTCAAGAGAATCGAGGATCCAAACATCCTTCTTGTCATTCCTCCGAAGGGCATAGCTTTCATAGACAAGGTGACTCATTCCAACAAACACATGCTTGGAGTCAGTCTTTCCGTAAGCTACCCAGAAGTTGCTCGACTTGTGGAACTCCTCAGAAGAGTACCCAGCCTCTCGTTGAATGCCCGTAACAAACTTCCACTCAACGCCCGCTGGGATGCCAGCCTTACTCTTGGCTTCCTCAAAGGTTACCTGAACTACTTCAGGTTCTGGATCGTAGCTGACGTCAGCAGGACCCTCGTAAGACGGAGGCGCGCCACGATCTGGAGTTAGCTGTCCTTTGAGAAGGTCAGCAGCGGCATTGATCTGGGCCATGACCCTCTCATCCCCACCACGATCAGGGTGATGCTTCAGGACCAACTTACGACGAACTGACTCAACTTCGGAATCAGAAGGATTGGAGTTCGGAGGAAACCCAAGAATTTTTTTTGCTTCCTCAAGGCTCATTGACAGCTTAATAGCGTTGAATCTTGCTGCCACCTTGAACGTAAGTAGTGCGTCTTGAAATGCCCGAAGCGGAGAGACCATACTGCTGGTTAGCAATAAGAAGACTAGTGGAGCTGAAGGAAGTCGAATCCTTGGCCTCTGCAATGCGAAAGCAGCGCTCTTCCAACTGAGCTACAGCCCCATTACTTCAAAACTTTGGCCAACAACCTTCTGGCCATGTTCATCATGTGCATGCCAACCAACTCGGAGTCCTCGACTATCTCTTGAAGCTCGATGACTTTCGATTGGTCTGGCTTCCCCTGAAGGTTGTAGGGTAAGTACCCTATATCGAGGAACAGCTTCCCACCATGACACCCTAGATGCATTGTGAAGGCATCAATGGGTTGAGGTGGAGAGAAATAATAGAAGACGTCGTTCTGTCGCTGACTCGCGTTCATCGAGTAGCGATCACCCATTGTCTTCCTGAACAAGTTAATCAAGTTAGGGAGTAGAGCGTTGATTGAGTCTCTACCATCCCGAAATAGAGCTAGATCAATCTGGGGGTTGCTTTTGAAGGAAGTCTTAACTGCATATCGCTCGAAGACCCACTCAGGGATCTCAGGACGATACCCCGACATGGCAACCTTGAAGTTCCACCTGGCGACAACGCTTCTGACTAGATGATCCATTCTAGTCAGAAGGGCTCATAGGTGGTTTAGTTGGGACACCAGGATTTGAACCTGGATAAACGGAATCAGAATCCGTTGTCTTGCCGATTGGACGATGTCCCAATAGTAACTTCCGAGTTATGTTCGTAGCCCTCAAACAAGTCAAGTTGTTTTGAGCCTTCAAATTCAGGAGTCTCCTCTTGCTCTTGAAGCCCTTGAGTTGCTCGTAGCGAGTCAGCCCAACACTTGTAACTACAATAGTCAGTGCCTCGATAGACGACTGGTCGTATCCCGCACCAAACACAAGGACGTTTCATGATGAAATTGCAGGGGCACTCCGATTTGAACGGAGATTGACGGTTTTGGAGACCGCCTTCCTACCAATTGAAAGATGCCCCTATGCTTACACCGAGTGACCATAGCGAAGTGCTACTTTTCCAGCAATGAACTCATCTTCTGTGCAGGGTGACTTACGTTCTGAAACCTTAACTTCATGAGGTGTGAAGGAAACCCCAGTTTCTTCTACCGCAGCCTGATAGGACGGAATCATTTCAGACCAGTCTTCCCAAAGGTCCACCATCCTAATTGTGGGGTGTTCCAGAAGGATTCTCTGGATCTGTTCGACCTTGAACTCCTTGGTATCCACGCGGTCTGACAGGTGCACCTCGTCGAAGTTCAAGCCTTTCTGCCCCAACAGCGCATGAATCCGATCCGTGAAAACTTCCCTTGGACGCCCCGTAAGAAGGACCACGTAACTATACTCGTCCTTCATTTCCTCTCGAGCTGCCTTGACAGTTGACTCGATCCACCAGTCTGATGGTACCTTCGGAAGACAAGGAGGGATCATCGACTCAATCTGGAACCACCAACCATCCTTGTCTTCCCACCAATCTGGCGGATGTGGGCTGCGGAACAGCGTCCCGTCGAAGTCGAATACACAGAGCCGACGGATCACCTTAGATTGCTCAAAGATCGAATACAAGTTTGACAAGATCGAATGGCCATTTCCAACCACTTTCGAGCCTGAACCTCATCCTCAGCCCACACAAACTCTGGTGTTGATTTCAATCCCTATTGAACCATCTTCCCCCTTGAAGGCTTGAGGTCTAAACAGGAACTTGGAAGCATCACCATGATCCCCTGCCACTCTCGAAGCTAGACCTCTAAGAACGGCTGCTAATCTCATCCTACTAGGGTTCGGCTGAGCTACCACCTGGTATACCGTTCTGTGAAACTTACTCAAAGTTAGCTTTGATGTTCACTTCCTGCTTCAACGAATCGTGACTCGTAGACCTAAATTTTCATCTAGTTCCGCCGTTAGAGGACTCTCTACAGGCTTTCAGAGATCATAAGATCTCCACGTTTCCCCTAAACTATGGGTACGTTAAACACGTAAAGTTGGTTCTTTTCTTGATTCCTCAAGTCTTTTACCGCAACAAGGACAACGACATTGCGCCTTCGGCGCAAGTCTTTCGTGCTGCGAACCACTTAGACTTGCTTTTCAAGGATCATCTCAGGTCTTCCCTTGGTTTTCGGGTTTAGTTGCCTGAGTCCCCGAACCCTAATTCAGTCCTGAGAGAATGTCAAGCTAATCTGGTTTGATCAACTTTGATCAACTTTTCTTTCAGCTGCTCCAACCCTTGCTAACTCTGAGCTCAGTTCCAAAGTGTTGGCTATTCGACGCATACTCAAGTTTTCCAATAAACAGTTTCTGGTCCTTTCTGCCAAGTTAGAGTATTAGATTTAACTCAAGCCTCTGGCGTGCTTTTGCGCAGCTAGCGGGATTTGAACCCGCGATCTACTCCGTGACAGGGAGCTGGGGACGGCCGGACTCCCCTATAACTGCATAACTTGCGGAGACAAGAAACGTAAAGACGTTTGGGTCAGCTGCTCTGCCAACTGAGCTATACCTTGGCTTTTTGAAGGCCAAGGCAATGGGACTCGAACCCATGACCTGCTGATTAGTTGTAGTCCTTACTGCATTCTCCGCAAAAACTTACTCGCTTGGCAGCTCTTGGATGAAGTCCCAGATGTCCGAAAACTCATGCAGAGTGACAGCGTAGGCGGGATCAATGTCGATCCCATACCAGGAAGCTCCGAGAGCCTCAACCGGTTTCTGGCTTGAACGACTACCCGCGAACGGGTCAAGGACCAGGCTCCCTTTGGTGATCGACACCTCCCCAAGACGGTCCCAAAGCTCTTTGGGTTTCTCGTAGGGATGGCTTCTACCCTGGCGGACCGCAGGGATGTGAAGGCTATTCGAGTAGGCCTTGTCAGTTCGCTTCTCCGCCGGCCCCTTAGTAGCAAAGAAGATGGGGTCCCACCCAGAGCGCCAGACACCCCCGGTGCCAACGTAGCTCTTGTCCCAAGAGATGATCGTCGTCGGGAACCACCCGGACAGGGACAGCGAGAATCCCGTGTCTGGAATCCCCTTCCAGTCCCCGAACAGGTAAAGGTGGCAACCGTCCTTTGCTACCCTGTGGAGCTGCTGTAGGGCTCGGATCAGGAACGAGATGGGACCGTAGACCCTTGCTGCAGCCCCGTCGTCCTTGCCTCGAACTGGTGACCCCTGTGAGTAGGGCCAGTCGAACAGGATCGTGTCAAAGGTGTCCGCGGGGACCCCCTTGAGGACCTTCAGGCAATCTCCGTTGACGACGCCCCCTCGAACCAAGCCATTGACTTCCATGTGGCGCCCCAAAGCCGATTCGAACGGCTGACCTATCGGTTAGGAACCGATTGCTCTGTCCTCTGAGCTACTAGGGCTTGAGATCTAAACGCTCCGGATGAGGTTCCCAGGAGCTGAGTCTTTTCTGAACTACACCGAGGATTCGAGTGACCTCTTGAATTTGAGCTTTCTGCTGCTCGATGCAGATCTTGAGGTAGCTAGCCCACCTCTTGGGTTCAGTCTCGTCCCTCTTGTGGGCATTCAACCCGATGATCAGGATGTCCTGTTCGTCTCGTTCAAGTCTACCGAAGACATCCTTCAGATCTTCCAAGATTTCCCTCAGATGAACCACGTAGGCTTCCGATCCGTCCGAGCTAAGCTCGAATGGAGGCCACCCGCTACCGAAGCACTCCCCTTGGAGGTATCCAATACCAGGCCGACGGTACCCGTGAAGCACCATCCCAGGCATCGACCGATCCCCCTTCTTGGCTTTGGGGGTGAGCATGAACGGTCCGAAGCAACAGGGGCAGGTGGCCTTACCTACCCGAGCACGCTCCTCGCGCTCTTGCTTTTTACGCTCGGTCTCAGCCTCGTAGGATTCCATCTGCAGAGCTTCGAGTACCTGATCTTGGAAGTGGTTCTTGGTCATCCACTGGTCGAGGGAGACACCCTCGGAGTCACGAATCAAAAACGGGTACTCTCTCCCAATGAAGTCGAAGAAGGATTCAGTCTCGAAGCTAGCACCTACGGGAGAGGTGAACTTGGTGCCTCCTCTGATGGGTTCGATCTTCCAGTGAAGTAAATCGAAGATGGGCCACAACTCCTTGAGTGGCTTCCCCAGCTTAGGATTCTTACGAACCCACAAGAGGAGCTTGGTCATCTTCTCTGAGTCCAAAGGACGCCTACGAGCAGCAGCCTGAAAGCGGCGGACTACGCTTTGGACGATACAAACCGAGTCCATACTAGTTCCTCTATTTGCTCCCTCTCGGAGCACTTGCTTGCCAGCTCTTGTTGGGTTAGCAGTCGGTGGTTTCGTCGACCATCGGTCTTACGAAGCATGCACATCCCGCAACAACCCTTAATCCCGGCTCGCCTACGATGTCTTCTCTTGAAGTTTGCCAATGGTTCCTCCCAGCCGCCGTCAGCGGCGCGGTAGTGAACCGTGGAAACCTTGAACTCAACATTGGATCAAACCTTCTCAACAACAAGAGCTCTACGAAATCTAACATCCCCCGTCAAGTTGAACTTCTTAGAGAGATCTTGTCCAGGTGGAAGTTTCATATCCCACCCACGAGTAACCCAACCATAATGGTTGACCGTCACAATATCTCCCTTGACGTCCTTGACCTCGAGCTCAACTCCCCTACGCATTTCGCTCCACCAATCACCACGTTTCATCCATACCTTGAGAATGTCTCCCTTTGCAAGGCCACTTTCCGAAGCATACCTGGAGACTACATTGGCGATGATTTTGAGTTCGTCCACAACGATGATGCTAGCACAAAAAAGAAACTGGGGTGGCGTACGGGTAACGATCCCGCCAGGGACTGTTTCACAGACAGCCAGGTTCACCATGCTCCTTCACGCCACCATAGCGGAGACCAGAGTACTCGAAACTCAATCCTTGCAGGAACCCCAGGGTTCCAATCTGGTGAGCGACCACTCACTCTACGTCTTCCAAGTTCTCAATCACTTCTACGGCTGAATCTTCCAAATAGGCGAATGCCGACTTTCCACTAGTACCGCCTAGAAGCTTGTCAGTTCTTTCCCAGATAGCGGTGCTCTCGAGAGCACTGCTCTCAAAGTCATTCGGAAGGGCATCCTCCCAATCGTCCCATCCAATGGGAAGCCCTCTAACCCAAGCCTCGAAAAACTCGAAACTCCCTGCCTCAGAGGCTGGGGCTCCAAAGTCTGGTATATACCTTCGGACATGAGCTAATGCGGCTTTTGAACGTCCGAAATCGAAAGACCGCAACCATTGGAGCTCATTGGGCTGAGGTGTCTCAGAGAAGCTCATGATCTTGTTGATCAGGTTGTCGCGATTGAAGCTATTCAACTCTTTGAGAATGGGGGAACGATCCAAGATATCAAAGATCTGGTCCCCATCTGGGATCTTAGCCCCAACGTTCACCCAGAAATTCATGAGCGGGGAGACTTCAGATCTAAGCTCAGCAAACCCTGATGGATCGTGTCTCAAAGCTCGAAACCTAGGGGTATACTGGTTCATAACAGCAAGCTGTTGATCAAGATGACCAACGAGCTGAGCTTTCTTATGTAGCGGTTGAGACTTGAAAGCATCAACCAGAGCTTCGAGATCGCTAGCAAGCCCTTTCAAGAAGCCCCAATCTACGAAACTAGCCCAAGCATAGCTCAACCGCTCTAGATCAGCAGCAAACTTGTACTTAGCGGACACGCGAGAAACGATAGGATCCATCAACTAGGTGGGGGCCAAGAGAAGAAAAGTCAGAATTTGTTAATTCTAAAATTCGAACCCGTTGAACATGGCTCACCTCTCTGCTTACTAGCAATCACTCACCTTTCCCATTGGTCGGGGTGGTGAGGATCGAACTCACCTGATGTCCTGATCCCAAATCAGGCGGCCCACCTTGAGCCCACACCCCGAAAGTCCATGATTCTTGAAGCAAGTCCATCCAAGCCTCAAGTCGACACCTAAGGTAAGTATCACTAACTCGAACTGTTAGAACCCCATACTTGGACCTCCAAACCCTACCATTCAAGTTACCACTATTCGACTTTCTCTGAAGATGAATCAAGTCAGGAGAAACTTGAAGAAGGCTCGACCAAAACTGAACTAGATCAAAGATATTTTGGTCGATATGAGTCTGGATAGGGAAGCTTAAAGCACGATCTGGGTTAGCCAATCTCTTTAACCAATAGTAAGCTAATTGAACTAACTTTGGATTTGAGTTTGAAATACTCACAGTGTTTTTCGTGCGACGAAAACCTTCTGTCAAATACAACACCACAAAGTCACGAAAAGTAGGGGAGAGTAACAACTCAGAAAACTCTGAGACCCCTTTCTGATAAGCTTTCTCTCTGAGTTCCTTGTAACGAAGTGAATTCTTGGCCGCTGCTCCTTTACCTAAGTTGTACCCAGATCTACTCTTGCGCTGAAGGGGGATATTCTTAATCCAGTGATAGACTGTACCCTTACCTAAAGATACTCGCTCACATATTTCGTCAATTGAGAGACCTGCCAGACGGAGCTTCCGAGCAAGAACCCTAAGATGATCGTACTTCTTCATTTCAAACCCTCAACCAGGTCGTTCATACACCAGTTGAAGATTGTTTTAACAATGAATCGAGACAAGGATTGAGAAGATATAAGCCTTTCGGCTCCGCCGTGTCTGCCATTCCACCACAAACGAGTTTCCTCACTAGGAGGGACTCGAACCCTCACGTCCTTTCGGACAGCGGATTTTCAATTGTAATCTTCTACAGCATTCTCGACTGGTACCATCATCGGGGCTCGAACCCGAACTCCATAGGAACAATGCCCTGGGGTACGTATCCCCAACACTGCGAGTCTTCCAATTTCCTCCATGATGGTATTGGTGCACGAAAGAGGACTCGAACCTCCACGGGATCTCTCCCACTATCACCTCAAAATAGCGCGTCTGCCCTTCCGCCACTCGTGCATAGCTAATTCACTTTTAACCTAAGACCAGTATCATGGATCGGACCCTTCAAGCCTTCGAGGACACCCTCATCACGCGCAACCTAGTAGCCCGAGTAGTTGAGGCAACTGAGTTTCCTACTGAGGAAGCTCGCAAGAAGTACTTGCAGAGTCATCCGAAAGCTAACCCAGCGAACCACACGGTTCGCAAGAACAAGACCCCTACTCAGTTCCGAAGAACTGACAAGACCCGTTGGGACGACGTACTCAAGAACACCAAGGGACTGAAGGAGCTTGGTGAGAAAGCCACCAAGGGCGATGAGGAAGCTAAGGCTGAGGTCTCAAAGAGGTACACGGCTCTCGTGGACCATGGCGAGTCGATGGCAGATGATGCCAAGTCCCTCACCAAGAAGCTCAAGGGAAACGCCAAACTTAGCGACAAGGCCAAAGAACACTTGGGGGAGCTCGAGAAGGCAATCAAGAAGTGGGACTCGATCTCCCACGCAGCCCAGAAGGCCAAGGGCCGCAACACTGAAGCTCAACTCCAACATGCCAACGAGGTCATGACAGCCGCTAGTACTGTCAGAACTCTAACCCACTGGTTCCAAGACCAGGCTGTTCAGGACAAAGCCTTGAAACGATCCTCTGAGGAATGGAAGACCGATGGTGAAACCATCGTTACCGCCAAGTACATGATAGATACTCGCAAGTTCTACGACTTGTTTGACGATATTGAAGAGCATAGTTCCGCTATGGCAACAGCTCTAGGAAACTATGTACGAAATCCTGATAAGTTGAAGCCCCAATTGGACAAGCTTCTCTTATTCTCTAACCAAATCAAGATCGATCTCCAAATCCTCGGGAAGTTGGTTGCCAGACTGAAAGCTGGCGAGAACCCCTAGTAGGTTCCAGATTCCACCATTGACAAGAAATCGTGCGAGACGTCTATTGTTTCCGGTAATGTAGTCCACGCACAGCATTCAGTGGCGGAATCTGGTATTCGGAGCCATACACTAACTTGCTTTAGATTGCAAGAGAAAAGTTTGGCCCTGACAAGGGATGGTAATGAGGGGCTTATGGCCTACGCATTGATGTGTCCAGAGATCCCTGGACTTGCATCCGCTCGTCCCGCGCCTTAGGGTCAGTTACTACCCACTGGAGTTCCTTACTAGGGAGCTCGAACTGGCGCCATCGCATAATCCCTCGCGAGATCAGTCGCTACTTTAGGACCGTTATTGTACTCACTACCGGCATTCAGGACCGATTGGACAATACACCGGAGATCACGTTAAGTCAAGTTGATCAGAGTAAGAGGACTTGAACCTCCAATCTCGTGATCCCGAACCACGCGCTCTACCAAACTGAGCTACACCCTGATGAACCACGAAGACAAGAATTCGAAAGAGGAACGTACGGCGTCCTGACCACTAGACGATCCCCGCATAGGTTGGAGCGGGGAGAGGGATTCGAACCCACGTGTCCGGCTTGGATGGCAATGTACTCCTTCAGGCATTCTTCGTGATTGGTGGCTGAGGTCGGGATCGAACCGACTACGCACAGATTTTCAGTCTGTCGCTCTACCATTTGAGCTACTCAGCCATTAGTGCATCAGGAGAGAATCGAACTCTCACGGGAATTACCCCACTAGATTTTGAGGCTAGCGTGTCTGCCTAGTTCCACCACTGATGCGTAGTACCCAAGGAGGGATTTGAACCCTCAAGCCACTAGGGCCTCCGGTTCTGAGCCGGAGCTGTATGCCAGGTTCCAGCACTTGGGCATGGACCAGAGACAAGGGGTGTGAAGAGGGTTATTTTCTCCAATTGAATTGTACTCCCCACGAGCATTCTCTAGTTTGGTTGGCCCCATCAGATTCGAACTGATCACTTCACGCTTATCAGGCGTACGCTCTAACCAACTGAGCTACGGGCCAATAACTTCAAAGCATCCCACACCCCATCAGGAAGCGGGATCGTAGTCTGAATCATACCTATCTTCTGGTACTCTTGAAATTCCTTCAAAGCTTGTTCACACACATCATCGCTTATATCAATGGTGGCAGTGATTCCAGTCTCCCTGACTTCGACAGTACCAACTGCGAAGTCACGCATGCAGATAGGTTCTGATACCGTCCAAACGAGGTTACCCAGAAGATTCAGCACTTCTTGGGAGTTCAACTCCAGCGTCGGAAGATCTGGAACTTGAAGTTGACCCCAGGCATGTCCAAACATTATATCTTGGACGAAGGATCCGGGACCATCTTGACAATGAGGGCAGGGCATATCCCAAGATACACCGATGAAAGGCGAAGACAAGAGAGTTGAAGACAAGGGAGCCCTTCTAAATGCCACTCGAATAGGTTTCCCTACTCGGCAGGATCTGCCCCTGCAAAGCTCCCGGGCGTAAGCCCCTGGTAATGTAGTCCTCAGTGCATTCTTCGCTTAGTAGTCCCTCCCGGACTCGAACCGGGACGTTCACAAGGAACTGCGGGTTTTAGGCCCGCCGCGGCTGCCTTTACGCCAAGGGACCATTAGAGGTTACTCACTATCTGGGAGACCCTAGAGTAGAACCCAACTAGGTTCATCGGAACTCCTATGACTCCTTCTCGGTAACCAACCCCATAGCACCAGTTAGGCCGGTACCTGAAGATCAGTGACACCTGTAGTTGAGAAGCATCAAGCTCTAGGATCTTACCTCTTACAAAGTCATCTATCGTCGGGTGAAGGTCGAATGCAGAGGGGAATAAGCCACGTTGATCTCCATAGGATCGAACGGCTTCCCACTGACCTTCTACATTGAGGAATAGCGCCGGAAGACTTACCCAACTAATACTCCCAGGTTCTATGGGTTCAATAGAGCAATAGGTAATCACTCTTCAGGGCCTCCCCAGATGTTCTCGGTGATCGGTGGTAGCCTCTCGCCTGCTTCGAGAGCAAGGCGTAGTTCCTCCTCCATACGAACTAGCATAGCTTCGTAACGACGACGATCCTCCTCTGTCTCCTCAGGCTCAGGGATGATTCCATTTTCATCCTCTTCTTGGGAAACCCTTCGGCCCCTAATCCTTGCAGTAGCCATCTGACGCCCATCCACTCCCATGTAATTGGAAGCCCGTCCCACCGCTTATGAGCCTCTGAGCCTCGGGCTTCCCGCACTCAGGGCAATCCGTCAAGGCTGGTTCCGTAATCTTCTGGATAGCCTCCCAGGTGTGCTGGCAAGCCTTGCAGAGGTACTCGTACGTTGGCATACGAGCCTTGACACCGCGCGGTCAGATACTGGACCCAATAAACCTGAAAGCCACACGAGACTCAATCGAAGCCTCTTTGGCCTTCTGAACGAACTGACGCATCTTACCTTTGAGGATGTCGATGTCATCTTGAGTAGCCGGTCGACCTAGTTGAGTGCTCAGGGCTTTACTCCACTGTTGGACGAACGGATCCCTCGCATCCGGCTTAGGGCTCTCTGGGGGCTTCTTATCGAAAGCAGGATCAGCCTTAGCTTTCTCCTTCTGAACGAACTGCTTCATCTGCCCCTTTAGGATATCGAAGTCAGCATCCGTTGCAGGTCTACCAAGACGTTCACTTAGAGCCTTTTCCCACTGATTCTTGAAGTGGTCATCTTTACCACCACCGTCCGACTTAGGCTTGGATTCAGACTTCGGTTTAACCTCACCCTTATCCTCAACAACTTTATGCTTGCTCTTGTCAGCTTTAGGGTGCTCTGACAGGTACTTCTTCAGGGCTTCTTCGTTTGGGAAGTTCTTTGAAATGAGGTCCATAATCAAGCTTCTATAGAAGAGGATTACTGGAACTGAGATTCGTACGTCGGCATATTAACCTCGTGGTATGTTATACTCACCTGGAAGGTGGCCACCCAGCATCTTGATCAGCTTGTTCCTAGCCTGAAGGATAATCTTCTGAAGTAGGTTCGGATCTCTCCGTGGGGGAGGCTCGTACTTAAAGGTGTTGGCCCGAGCCTCTCTCAAGGAGTACATGATTCCTCTAACTCCATTGGGTTTAGGTAAAGCATCTGGAAACCCAGGATCAACCCTTGGGGTTCGAATCACCTTCGCGTTCCAAACCTCACCAATCAATTCCCCATCCCATTCAGGTCGAGGTCGAGGCTTACACGCTTGGTAAGTCTCGGCTTCTGCGATAATCTCCGCATCTTGGGGATGAACAAGCAGAACTGCTATGGGAAGGTCCTCTTTCTCTACTTCTGACATAGCATCTAAGATATGATTCAATATGTGGCTCATAATTAGCCACTACCCCGAGAGTAAATTGTGACGCTAGGGGGATTTGGACCCACCGTTGGATGAGTGAAAGTCATCTCGCCTTACCATTAGCGGATAGCGCCGAGGTGTCCCTGATCGGATTCGAACCGATGTTCCAAGATCGAGAATCTTGTTGCCTAGTCCGGGCTAGCAGACAGGGACGTGATAGAGAGACAAGGAACGAACCAAAGGGGTCAATGTTCGAGATTGTACTTCAGTCCTGCATTCTCTCCAGCGGAAGGGAAGGGATTCGAACCCCCAGAGCTGTTACACTCGATTGTTTTCAGGACAATGCCCCTCACCAATAGGAGCCCTTCCGTAAGGTGGTTGCGAGAATAGAGGGTTGAACTCTACTGTTTCCAGGTTATGAGCCTGGCGTGTAATGCCGTTTCACTCTCCCGCAGAGCCGGTAAGTGGAGTCGAACCACCCTGAACATCTTTACGAAAGATGTTCATTCCCACGATTGCTATAGGGACAGGGCACTCCCGGATACACACCGGGCGTGCCCAGAGGTCCTCTACTCCCCCCACTCGTTTCTCGTAGATATGAGGTTGTTGGTTGCGGAGAGTAGGATTTGAACCTACGACCTTCGGCGTATGAGACCGACGAGCTACCTAACTGCTCTATCCCGCAATACTATGTTGAACTACTTATCCCAAGCCCTAAGAGATGCCGAGGAGGAACCTGCTCCGTGAATTTGAAGATGCACTCATCATCAGTCGAGTTGCATCAAGAGCCCTCGAAGCCATTGAGTTCCCGAGTGAGAAGGCCTACGAAGACTACATGCGGAAGCACCCAAAGGCTGATCCAGACAATCACGACGTGATCCTGGACTTCAAGCCTCCTGCCCCGCCCAAGCCAGACCGCCCAACACCTCCTCCGCACTTCCCCAGACCGGAGAAGCCGAAGAGGCCGAGGAAGCCTCACAAGATTCCTAAGCTCAACCCGCCCCCTAAGTTCTACCAGCCTCCGACGCCCTACAAGGCGCCGGAGATTCCGAAGCTCTATCGACCACCAGCTTGGCTCCCCAAGGAACCAAAGAAGCCCAGGTAGTCACCAGCTCGCGTAGGTGATGGCCCGCTCCTTAGAATAAAAAGTCGTTCCCAAGAGGATTCGAACCTCTTGTTCACCCACGCCATGGCTACATGGGATTCGAACCCAAGTGGTTGAGGTATTGTCCCCAACACGACCTTCAAAACGACGTGGCTCCAGGAGTAGGATTCGAACCCACGATGTATTTCTACGGCACGTTAACAGCGTGCTGCCTTTCCGCTCGGCCATCCTGGAAAAATGAGGATCGTGTTGCCACAACCCTCCCAGACGTGAGTTGGTGCTCACGCCCCGGAGTAACCCTTGCGAGTTACCCCGTGAAACATACGGTCAGGAATGAATCACTACCACACAGGCACGGTCGCTGAAGCCCTCGGTATACTTGAGGTCGATCACGGCACGTCTGCTTCCCTGGTCCACAACAGGCCAGTTAGGTCAGCACCCATTCACTGTTTGAATTGTCAAGGATCACAGTAGACGGTTGTCTACTCGATTGGTTCCGACACCTAGATTCGAACTAGGGTTCAAGGATTCAAAGTCCTTTGTCCTACCGTTGGACGATGTCGGATCAGCACATTTAGTGAGGCATCACAGATTTGAACTGAAATCTACGGTTTAAGAGACCGTTGCTCTACCATTGAGCTAATACCCCGTTGAGAAAGTGAAGGTGGTGAGGATCGAACTCACGAGTCTTCGGCTTAAAAGGCCGCGGCTTTACCACTTAGCTACACCTCCGTGTTGTTTTGGCCCGTCTTCCTCGGGCTTGTTCTTGCGTTTCATTCCAGCCTTCTACTTTCCTTAGTGATGTCGTATGGAGTTGAACCATCTAGTCGTAAGACCCGTGATTTACAGTCACAGTCGCTTCCCGGAGCGAATCCCGACACCATAATAGTGGGGGCTAGCTGTGGTTACGAGTCGATAGCGATCCAAGGTTCCCATGATTTTCCTACTGAAGACGCACGTATCCTGCTGCTCATGAATAAGCAGACGAAACTTTAGTTAACACACAAGGTGTTGTGTGTGATTTTGACCCTAAAACGACCAAGGCCGCCGGGGATTTCTCCAGGGCGGCCTTCTGTTACGGGTGATCCGTGTTACAGCTTAGCCGCCCTATGGTCCCACCTCTGGATTGGCAATACGGGTTGAAGTGGGATACCAGGGCTTAAGTTGGGCCATATCGCTTGTAAAATGCCATGATCTCTGCACGCACAACGAACCCGACAGCGCTATCAGCGCCTGGACGGATTCTAGTTTTGTGGTTTTGAGTGAGGACACAATACCCCGACAATGGCCACTTGGGCCTTGAGGTTTCAACCCTAGCTCAGAAGGTGACAGACCGTCAAGGGATTTTTACACTTGCGCGATCTTTTTTCTTGACCCGACATTCACCTACCTTTTCCCAAGAGACTTTTTTCGATTGGACTTGTAGTAAATGTCTAAGATCCTGAACTTTTCCTCTTGAAAACCACTGAACTCTCTGGAATTTTTCCAAGCTTCCTTTAGAGAAGTCCAAAGGTTATCGAGCAAAGGTTTAATTCGAGGATCTGACGGGTCAGATTTGATCAGAGTAACCACCTCGGAGAAGGCCTTGAACTCAGTCTCAAGGCTGAGTTCAACTTGATGCATGAGTCTTGAATACTCAGACATTAGATCAGGAGGGAGCTCCGTACCCGCCAGTTTACGTAATGCTTCTTGAAACTCTACAAGGGGGTTTGCCATACAAGGTAGAGTAATATAAACAGTATAGTAAAACTACTTATCGGGTCTCTTGGGTGTGAAAAGCCTCTTCGCCTCCGAGCCCCCCAAGTTCGTCAGCAGGGTCTTCAACTCCGACTGGGATCGATTCGTCGAAACGTGGACACCCAAGATCTACAAGTACCTCCTCGGAGCTCTGGGACCCTTCGGAGTGGAACCTCTACCCATCATCCTCCCAATGAGTGACGGCCTGCACATGTCAGGAGCTACCGCTTCGTTCGACATGCATACAGGTCAGGTAAGACTTAGCCCTTCCGTCGAAGGTAACCCAGGTCAGACCCTTGAGAAGCTCACCCACGAGTTTGTCCACGGGAGCTACGCCAAGTTCCCAATCGACGATGTCTTCTATGACGAGGGGGCAGTCGATTACAGTACTTGGATCTTGGTACATGCTCCAATTTACGGAGAGTATCGCCAGCAAGCAATTGATGCAGCCGCATACAACATCCGTATGCGCCGTGAGAGAGCTGCCCTGACCAACACGGACTATGACCGCAAACGTTGGGCGGGTGGTACCTACTTCTCAATGTTTATAGGACCAATGTTGATCCACCGCATGAAGATGAAGAAGGCCGAAGGCGACTTTACCTGGTAGCACTACTCACTTTCGAGTTCAAGCATCAAATCGAAGGGGGAGTCTCCAACCTCAATAGAGTGGTCTTGTGGAGGCTCCCTAATAAGGGATTGAAACTCCTCAAAGGGATTTCTACGTGCAGAAGTATCTATCCCAGCAAGACAACCTCTCCAATTACCCACCTCAAAACCAATAGACTTGACCCCATGATCCTTGGTAGAGGCTCCCACCACCAAATCCCCATCAGAGGGGAAGACCTCGAGGAAGAAGGCAAACTTCCTCAAGTCGATGGCAATCCCTGCTAGCATTCCTTGTACGGGCTCTGGAACAGTTTCGACCACAGACATTTGAGGATCCACCCCAGAAGTCCAATCTCTCAAAGCCTTCAAGCTGACTTTTCTCACTCGCTTAGGGAGAGATTGAAGTGTTGGAAGATTCGGAGTACCTTCAAGCTGAGCCCCCACGTCTCCTTGATAAGCTAGGAAACAAGCAGAGTTGACCGCCACTGACCATCCCCCAGTATGGAGGAACACAGACTTCATCCATGGGTACGTATCGGAAATCAGAAACTTGTGAAGTATGTCTAACGGGTCCATCTGGATTGTCTACGTTTTGAGGAGTCCGATATCGGGTAAGCTTTACACCGGAATCACGAACAACCTCGAACGAAGGCTGAAAGCGCACAATAGCGGGACGGGAGCCAAATACACAAGAGCTGGTCGCCCCTGGGTGGTCGTTTACCAAGAGTCGATGGAAGAGAAAGGCTCAGCCTTGAGGCGAGAGCTTGCCATCAAGAAGCTGAGTCGTTCTGAAAAGTTGGTCCTAATCAGCGGCTACTAGAGTGGAAAGTTCAAGCGATTCTTGGTCTTTTGGTAAACCTCTGGGTCTACGTCCAAGCCAGAATCCGTAGTTTTAACTCCGGGGAACTTGGTTTCCATATTTTGATCGAGACGTACTGCTAGCTCAATCTGCTTCTCCAGTAGATCTTCTGGGGAGAAAATACCCCTGCAGACGAGGATTTCGGTGACCGCATCGAGCTGGACCTGCTTACGTATCAGATTCTCATGCAAATCCTGAAGGGCCTGATAGGTACCATTGTTGGCATCCCGAGTACCGAGCTGCCAAGTGGCTAGCACCTCTTTCCAATGAACAACTCGCTTTATTAGCTTCGCGTAGTAGACCTTCAAAGATGTAAGTCGGCGTTCGTTGGACATGGACTTCTCCAGTAGTTAGCAATAAGGTTAGGAAGGTGCAACAGGTGCCGTTGCTAAGTAGGCTTCGACAATGCTGGCTACCCCTTCGACAGTGGTAGCCGCTAGAGCGTTTTGAATCACACCCTCTGCCTCAGTGAAGAGGTTAGTGATATAGACCCCGATGGCCTCTAGAACAGCCGTGAAGTCATTGGCCTTGGTGATGTCCACGTAGGTTGAACCATCTCGTGAGTGGACTCGAAAGGGGTAGGACAACCCAAGAGCAGCCCACTTACCTCCTATTTGCTGCCAAGCAAGCCAACGAACTTGATCGGGCCACGTGGTGGCAATGTGTTGCCCTGATGCAGCCGGATACTCGGGCCCTGCACCGTACTCAATTTTCACCTCTCTCGTAGAGCAGATCTGATTGACGGCCGTAGTCTTTGCCGCAGCCAACTCTGCAGCATCCACTGCAGCCTTCTCAGCAGACGTCATCTCGACAATGAGATCACCAGAGACTTTGCAGTACTTGAGAGGTACCGTCTCGAGGATAGTCAAATCCGGATTGATGATCCAGAAAGCTGGATCATAGTCAGGAGTGTTTACACTGTACAGGATCTGGAGAGGTACAGCAGTGCGATTGACGACATTGGCCATAAGGTTACCTTTCCACTGAACCAAAGTCTCGGTAATCAGGTTCACTTAACCCTATAGATAAGATGAACCTTCAGAGGTTCATTCGGACTCGAGCTCGAAGACCAAATTCGATCTTTCCTGCTCTTCTTCAGCCTCTTGGCGTTGTTGGAGAGCTGCTTGGACCCGAGCTTGAGCAGTCTTGACCGAGGGGGCTTCCTTCTCGATACCTACGAAATGAAAGCCCTTGTTGATAGCTGCAACACATGTGGTCCCAGATCCACAATAGGGGTCGAAAACGATGCCTTTGTTCGGAGTAGCCATCGTGACTAAGTACTCCATGAGCCGAACGGGCTTGACCGAAACATGTTCATTCTCTTCACCCTCCTCGAGGCCAGCGCTCTTTTCTCGAGAGTTGGGTTTGGGCACGTAGAAGAACAAGGAGCCTGGATCGATATTCAAGAAGTACTTGGCTGCTCCACCATCCTCAATCAGATGCTGCTTGTTAAGGTGATGGATCGGACACGAGTGATGACACTCCCAAACGTCGATGGTTTCATCTTCTCGGTGAACCGTCGTGTAGTCATGACCAGCACCACCACCGAAGGGTTTTGCCCCGTCGTCAAAGCGATTGATGGGGGGCATGGGTACCGTCTGGGTCCCAACCTTCTTGCACAGCTCCGAGTGAACGAAGATGACGTTCGGGGGGAGCCGCCCCGAGGTTGAGACGTCGTTGGCCCCAGAGAGGTCAGAGGAGTTCTTCCATGAGTTCCCCATCTTACCCCCACGGGTCTTGATTGCGTCCACTCCCGCCTTGTGCTTCTCGAAGTCAGCCAAGGACGAGTGCTTGATTCGGGACCCCTCGATATTGATGACTCCAGTCCCAGTGGCTTCAAGCTGCTTGAGTAGGGTACTTTCCTCGAGAGGCTTGCGGAAAATGAGCACTGGCTCCCAATACGGTTTTAGTGCACTTCCATAGCCATTCCATAAGACGGCAAGCTCAGGGAGTCCAGCTTTGCGGAACTCCTTACCAACGTCCACGTTCTTAGGCATCCCCTGAGCACGAATCCACCGAAGGATGGGCGGCCCCATCTCGACTGGAACGGTATCTCGGTTGGTGAATCCAGCTATCCGAATACCGATCGAAAGGATATCTAGGGTTCGAGTACCGGCGAACGAGAATAGGTACCCACCAGGCTTGAGAACACGAAGGCATTCCTTCCAGACCTGGACCGAAGGGAGGTCCCAGTCCTTGTTCATGAACTCCCCAGTGTCGAGATCCGCCCCCTGTAAGTAGGCTACGATCTCTTTCGGCGACGGATCACGCCCACCTAGTCCATATGGGGGGTCAGTAACGAGGGAGTCGAAAAAGCTGTCCGGATAGGTACGTAGAACCTCCAGACACTTACCGTGGTGGATGACGTCAATGAGCTCAGGCACCCAGAGCTATACACCAAAGTGTCGTTCAAGAACCTTCTTGATAATCGCTTCGTACCTACGCAAACCCTGCTGACTCATGGGTTTCTCTTGCAAGCTTGGAAGAAGACGGTCGTTAGCAATCTCCTGCGTATTGTGCCCATCCAACAGCAACTGGAAGTATTGAACGATATCTGGGAACGTATTCGGATTGACGGATCGTTCGAGCTCATTCAACAAGGATTCTTGTTCTGCCCTAGGGAGAATATCCCCTAAGTTGTCCCACGAAGCTGGTTCCTGAATGAGATCCTCAATGTCAACATGAGATCTCAGCTTCTCTTTCCGCATCAAGCTGATAGCCTCACTGCGAATCGCCGTGTACACATAGTTCTCGGCATAGGCTAGTGGCTTGCCCTTGAACTTCGATTCGAGAGTCGGGTCCGAGAACAACTTCATGAAGGCTAGTGAGAGGGTCTCCTGAGCACGTTCGACCTTCATCGAGTCAGCCTTGAATATACGCAGGGCATAGTTGAATGCCTTCTGCCCATACTCCCGACCATACCCTTTCAATCTGCTAATATCTTTGGTGTTTCTGGGTACGAAGGGTGGGGTGGGCATCCCTTCCACTCCGTAAAGATAGAACAACCCGTAGATGGATTGACCAAAGACAGAGGCATCAGAAGCGAACCGAATCTGATGGAGGAGATGCGCAACTCGAAGGCCCCAAGGGAGCGTGGTGAATGCCTTGCGCCTGAGTTCGGTGGAAGCTTGAATGAGACGAGTCCGGGGAGTCACACTAGAAACCCAGAACAAATGGAATCTCAATCCTCTGGCAGGAGCGTCTTGAGTCCTCGGCGAGGTAGACCCAAACGTACAACAATCTCTTCAGGAGAGCACCCCTTAGCCAGAAGTACAATCACTTCCTCGTGAGCTTTGGTGATCCCTTCGCTGTTACTATCAATGAGAATCTTGACTGCCTCATGCAGCTCAGCAAGAACGTCTTGTGTGACAGTGGTTGAGGTGAGGGTGTCCTCCCAGGAGCGCCCGGTCTCGGGATCTGTACCTGGGAAGTGCTCCTTGTAACGTCTTGATCTTGTTCTACACCAATTAGCGTAGATGTTGTGAACCGCTCGAGCTAGATACAACTTGAAGAAGGGCTTCGACTTGACCTTTTTAGGGCAAATCACACCCCTCCTGTTCTTACCTCGACCTTCCCTTTCAATCCGAAACCGTTCGATGGATTCACGAGAGTAGTAGGCCTTCTTCGAAGCCCAGGTACCTTCAATCGGTGTGGGAGCCCAGTCAGACTTGGATCTGACCACTGGAGGACTGTGCTGACGTACGCACAAGAAGCAAGTGGTCTGGTAGCGGTCAGCTTCATCAAACCCTCTTTTCAAGGGAACAGCTCTTCGCTCAGCGTACCAGAAGGTCTTCTGCTTTGCAGATAGATTCAAATCAAGTAGAACCTTCTTGAATCCTTTGACTCTGAGTTGGTCCTGTCTGAGACGATCGAAAGCCTTAGCGAATTCGATCATGTTGCGCCCACAACAGTGACAGACACCGTGGTCTCGTCGTAGCACTCTGGACTTAGTAGGCTTTGATACACTTCTGAGTCGGTCGAGGTGGAGATTCTTACCAATAAAGTGACGGTGAAGAGCTTTCTTCCACGATTGCCAAGACATACCAAGATATGTGCAAGCCTCTACCGCAGTCATCTTTTTAGGCAGAGAGTTTGAGTCGTGGTACTTCTGAATGACGTCTACTTCAACCAACTTCATCCAGACGTGCTGCAAAAGGTCCTCGAAATTGGCTTGGACACGATTGTATCGTGTGACCAATCTCGTAACAAATGGGGCATAGGTATCGTACAACACAACAAAGTTGGTCGGTACGAAGTCATCCGGAACATTTCCTACTAGATTCGCCACGATAATCCCATCTGAGGTCAAGGTACCTAACCCAATCTCACTAGTGTGGTTTCTCTATGTAATATCAGATCCGGTGTGTTAGCTCAGCAGAATCGAAGCTGTCAACATCAAACAGAGGGAAGAACGAAATGACTAAGCGCAGTCGAAGGGTGTCAGACTCTAAGGGAAGAGTGAGTCTATCCGAAATAGACCGACTGGATCTAAACGATGATCTCGATCTTCCTGATGACTCAGAGGACACCACAACAATCCTCTCCGAAATGGCTGCTCAAAAGGTAGTATTCGAAGCAGCTTTCTCTACTACACCGAATAGGGAGCGTGTTGTGACTTGTTGTGAGTCAACACTGAAATTTCTCCCTGATAACGCGGACAAGTTCGAAACGAAGCTGTTGCTCTTCTGCTTGAACTATTGCTGTGGCAGAGTGAGAACAGATCTCATCCCAGAAAGAACACTCGAAAGGAAGTGGACTCGAAAGTCCTTCGAGGCTCTCTCGATCGGTTGGATGAGATGGATTGTAGATCGAAACGATAAAGGTGTGCTTTTCTACATAGCGAATATGCACAACCTAGATTCAGGAGTGGAGGACAAGTCGTTTAACACGTTGATCCTCAACTTCTGGGCTAAAGCTATCGAGCTTATGGTGCTAGATAGGCCTTTTGAGGCAAAACGGTTCTTTGATAGAGCTAACGAGGTAGGAGCTCAGATCGGAACTAGTATCAATCCCTCTATCTGTTGGACTTACGCTACGAGCTTCTATGACTTGATAAGCACTGGATGATGGTGTTGTTGGATTACTACTTGGACTAGTTGGAGTCAGTGGAGTTGAGATTGAAACTGTTAGGGTTGTAGCTGCTGTAGGTATTGGGACTGTAGTTGGAGCTATTGGGAGTGTTGAAGTTGAATTTGGGATTGAAGCTGTTGGAATTGGATTTGAGATTGTAGCTACTGTAGTTGGAATTGGATTTGAGGCTATTGAGATTGTTGAAGTTGAGATTGGGAGTGGAATTGTTGAGGATTGAGATTAAGTCTGTTGGAATTGAAGCTGTTGGAATTGAAGCTGTTGGAATTGAAGCTGTTGGAATTGAAGCTGTTGGAATTGAAGCTGTTGGAATTAGATTTGGATTGAAACTGTTAGGAATGTCTGATTCGGATCGCTTATGAGTCTCCAGCTTCCCAACTAACCACTTCTCGGAGAGAGAAGTGGTTATAGAGACAATGATCGATCCAGTAATGATCAAGGAGACTAGGAAGAAGATCCTAGTTAGTTCCTTGTTCATGGTTAGATTGATCATTTGTTCTAGTCTCTATCTGTGGTACTTAGTCGAAAGTGGTAAGAGAGAGAACTTCTCTCAGTCCACTCTTACCTTGAGATTGATCTTCGAGTCCGATAGCTCTCTCTCGAAGAACCTTGCTCAAGGTAACCAGCTACGGAGTCACTTCGAAACGAAGCGTTGGCCAGATCCGTACTGGAGCACATTAAGATTTTCGTGGAGGTCTCTGTAGAGCTGCACAGAGTTCCGCGTACCCTAAGAGGGTCAAGGATCAGGTAACCTATCTCTACGGCCATATGAGAGGACTAGCTTTATACACCTAGCTGAATCAGTGTCCAGATCAATTTTTTGGTGTATCGATTGCAATGATGTTTACTGAGGTATGTGAAACATGGATCAAGCAAGCATTGTGAAATTCGACGACGTGAAGCATTCACCAGAAGTTCGAATGGATCTTCCCTCTCCAATCCCTATTGGGAGTCGGATTCGTCTCGCGTTCACTCTGACAAGAAACAATAAAGGTCGAACAGAAGAGTTACGAGTTAATGGTGACTTCCAGGTTACATCTTCAATCACAGATCGAACGCAAGGAAAGTCGATCCAGATCGTCACGGTTTCTGCTACCGGACTTGCTCCTTCGTGGCTGGCTGTCAAGAATCACACAGCTACCAGGAAGTTAGCTCCTACCCATAACGGCCCAACCAAGGTTCTATGAGCGAAGAACGCTGCCTCGCTACCGGGAAAGAGAAGTTACCGTGCTCGGTCTACTTCAAGAACGAGAGTCTGCACATCTGCCGAGGAACCCCCTCCGAGATGGTCTTGCAGATGGTTTCCAGTGACACGACGTTGACCGTACGAGACGCTATCAAGGTCGTCGTGGACCATCTTGCCTCGACAAGGAAACTCCTCGTAGAACTCCCCTGGGACGCTCCTGATGAGGTCCTTTCAAACCTCCTGCTCCAAGCCATGCTTGGTAGTGGAGTTGTCGGACCCACTCCAATCTCCTAACCGTCAGCCAAAGTTTATAACTAGTGCCCCGCGGTCGTCGTTACTCACTATCGGAAGGCCGGGAGTCGGTGTACCTAATTGCCATGCAACAAGGTGTTCTGTCGGGAAAAGCCATTCAATCCGCTATTGAGTCCGGTGAGATCTTCATTAGTCCATTTGAACCTAAGTACCTCAACCCAGCATCCTACGACCTCACTCTTGGGGACCAAATCACAGTCTATGAAGATGTGTGCCCATACGGAGCGCTATCGGAGAGAAATAGTTACCTAGACCCTCGACTAAAGAACCCAACGAGAACCTTTAGGATGGACTCAGATGGGTACATATTCCAACCTGGCGTGGGTTACCTGATGCATACCAGAGAAGTGGTAGGGACCAACAAATATGTCCCAGCCATCGACGGGAAGTCAAGCATTGGTAGACTGTTCGTTCTTGTACATGCCACTGCCGGCCTAGGGGATCCAGGATTTGAGGGGCAATATACGTTGGAGGTGCTAACCACCTATCCTATCAGGCTATACCCAGGGATGCGAATCTGTCAAATCAGGTTTTTCACAATGGTTGGGGAGGTTGAGCTTTACAATGGGCACTATCAGGGAGATACTGCCCAAGGAGCTGTCGCTTCTCACGCGTACGAACAGTTTGGTGACCTATGATTCGAGATACTCTCGCAAAGGCCTATTCCTCTGCCCTTGAGCAAGAGACTTCAAGTTCAACGAAAAAAGACGAGGGGATAGGGGAGATCAATTCCTTGACTCTAGTCTATTTCCCGGATGGAATTCTCAAGCAAACCTGCTTACCCGTGGTGGAGGTGACTGAGGAGATCAAACAACTAGCTCGAGACATGTTACTGACCATGATGCTCGAAGGCGGAATTGGTCTTGCAGCTCCTCAGGTTGGGAAGCTCCTCAGAATCTTCGTGGTGGACATTCGGTGGCCCGAGGACTTGGAGAAATCAGATCCCCACGTCTTCATCAACCCAGAGATTGAGCTGGGTGAGGGTGTAGACCTCGTTAGGAGCCGAGAGGCATGCTTGTCCTTCCCCGGAGGGCAAGCAGTGTTAGAACGTCACTCAAGCGTCAAGGTAAGGCATCTTGATGGGGAGGGGTTCCCGGCAGTAACTGAGGCCGATGGTTTTTTCGCTAGGGTGATTCAACACGAGATGGACCACCTAGATGGGAAGACCCTTCACGGTTCAATCTCATCCATCGACATGATGACGGTTCGGAAGAACATTCAAGAGAAGCTCAGAAGGCGCAAGCGTGAGACTAAGGCTCATCAACCTCACCAGAGAACCGCGCGCAAACGCTTCTGAGTAGGTTCTCTTCAGCAGCCACTTTTGGGTCAGGGTGTTCGTGCCAAATCTTGTACAGGCCGAACACCTTGTTCTGTTTTCTACCCTTTGGAATCGGTTCAACCTCAACGGTTGGGTTCCCGTGCTTATCCTGCCCGAAAGACACAACACGTCCTCGATGGTTCTTCCATCTGCCATAGAGAATTATGTCTCCGAGGTTGAAGTACGCGCTGAGCTTCATGGGTTCCACCCCTAGCTAGTACGTCAAAACATTATTGTGTTCCACTGCACTCTCAAGCTGATCCCTGGACGGAATCAGCTTGGGTTTAGGTCTCTTCGAAGTTAGGTGACTTTCTCACCCAACCCAAAGTGCCCGTTCTCAGTATTCAAGGTGATCGAGTACTGTCCTGGCTCCACTGGATGGAGAGATCCCTTTGGAGGAGGATCACTCTTGACCTTCTCAACCATGACCACAGTGGCTTTGAGAACCTCTTCTAGGTCGCTTTTGACTGCTTGCATGAGCCCGGACTGCTGCCTAAAGATCTTAGGCGTGGATCGATTCATGGCTATCTCCCCTTGGTAAGTCCGAGCGCCATGTGCAAGCCTTGGAGAAGTCCTTTTACCTCAAACACTGTAGTCCTGACTCCAGCTATCTCTTCAGCTCGCTTACGGTCCGCAGCTTCGAACTCACTCTCCGAAACCATTCTTTTGACCTTCTGATCAAGTGATTGGAGGTTGTCTTCAACCTCCCTCAACTTAGCTTCAATCCCCTTGATTCGATGAATCAAGGAAGGAAGTGCGGTAGCATCCGCCTCAAGCATGTCGTCAAAGCTTAGAAAAGAAGGCCATCTCTGACGTGAGTTAGCAGTCTCATCAGTCTCCCGCTTCAGATCTCGTAGATCCTCTTCGAGTTTGACAACCGTGTAGGATATACCGGTTTTCGACTCAAAGGTCCCCACCCTTTTATCGATATCATCGACCCTCTTTTTGATATCCTTGTAGAGGGTAAAAACAGTTGTGAATGCGGTACCTGTACCTGTAAGGATGGCTGTGACGATGCTGCCGATTAAGTTCTCTGGTGGGAACGACATTACACAAAGGGCCCCGTAGAAGTAGATCTACGGGGCCCTTCATGCCGTTTCGAATTTTGAGCGAAACTCAGATTTCAACCTGGTTGATGACGTCCAGCCACTGGTTCTTTCCAGTATCAGTCACGAAGTCATTTACCATACTGAAGACTTGATCGGTGAAACCCCCGATAGCGAAGGTGTCTGGCCGGGTTCCGACCTGAGAAGTGTTATTTGGAGTTAGGTCAAGGCACACTAACTTGGCATTGGGGTTCCTAGCCTTCAGGACTTCCCACTGGCGGGTCATTGGGGTCTGGTTAAAGACTCCACCGTATCCAGTCCAGGACTCATAGTCCGAGATGAAGATGACTACATCGACTTGAGCGCTCTCCGCATTGAGTAACTCTAAGGGCGCTGCACAATTGGTAGAACCACCTCCGACGGAGGATAGCAACTTGGAGTTATGCAGTACCTTGTTTTTGGCACTCAACTTGAGATCGACCACGTTACCCTCGAAAGGAATCACTTGAGCTTGAGGATTGTTCCTCAACAAGCTTGAAGCGATCAGTGCCGCCACTTCGATGCATCGGACTTGAGAGGTTGAGCCCTTTCTGGACCCAGAAACAGCAGCAGAAGACATCGAGCCTGAAACATCCGGACAGATCACAACTCGCAAGCCCTCGAAGGAGGGTACATTCAACGTTGCTAGTTCAAGGGCTTGCTCCAAAGCCTCTACGATGAGAGTTGGGCATTGGTCCAATGTTTCCTCTTTGGCTCGAAAAGTGGAGCTTCGATCGGTGACTGCCTTGTGCGCCATCATAATCTGGTACGGAAAGACCTTGGCCTTTTCGATCAGTGCCTTATTGGCCAACTTCTCAGCCACCATCTTCACCATCTTCGGATCAGAGAAGATCCCTTGTCGCTGGAACGTGTTGAGACTCTTAAAGGTCTGGGTCCAAGTCGCCTTGGTAGCCACAGCCTTCCAATCGTCAGGGCTCAACTGGAGACCCAACAGCATCTCGAACGGAGCATTCGGGATCTCACCGACTGGGGACACTCGAAAGGCCTCGTAGGCAGCTACGAGAGCCGGGAGCGACTCCGCCGTAACGAAGTCTTCACCCTGGAAAGAACCCTTTGTCTTGCCGGCTAGGTGGGCGTAGAGGGCTGACCGTTGCTTGGAGGTAGGGCGTACTCGACCCATCTTCACAACGTCACCAAGGCTCGGGTTGTTGCCGATCGAGTTGAAGAAAATTTGCTCGTCGGTCCTCGAGTTGAACCATTGAGCTACCATCCGACGAAGGGATTGAGAAGACAGATTCTTGCGTCCGAACTTCCCAGACCGGATCATTTGGGCAAAGTTGCGGATCATCTTGCCGTTGCTGATCACGCGCGGGAAGATCCTGCTTGCAAGGGCAGGGTTCTTCCCTGCCAAGAAGGCTACCAGGGCTGCCGGCATATCCTTCATGTACCCAGTGGTGTGAGCATAGACCGCCAACTTAGCCACGAACTCAGAATCTGACTTCGAAGCGAGATCGAGTACTTGCTCCAATTGGGTCTCAGCCGTGACGTAGAAAGTGTTGTTGAAACAACCGGTTACCGCCAACTGAGCGAGAGCATTCTCCGCTGCCATAGCGTACGCTACGCCACCCGCGTTATTCACGACGACATTCTTGGCCATGAGGCCTTCCTTTCAGCATTCCGATTCAAAGACCGGACAAGTTGCCTTCAAAATGAAGGAGCTCCTTCATACCCCAATGTGAGTATCCGTTCAAGGCCTCAATCTAGGGATTTGAGCCGCCTCAAGTACCGGTGTACTTGAGGCACATGGAATACGATAACCTGTACACGATGTTCGAAGACATACTCAAGTATGTCCAGACCCATCCAGGTTGTCGCATCACTTGTACCGATGATCCTAGAAAGAGGCTTTTGGGTTTCATAGACGCTGAGAGCTGTGAGCCTCTACTTGATGAGATTCACGGTTTCCCTGTTGGAGCTTATTGGTGTACTAACATTCAGGTCATAATGGGGGCGTCGGTGACTCCTTTAGAGGCTACGAGCGACATCAAGACTTGGATGAAGGACGTGTTTCGCACGCAGACCAGTAGACTTAATGCCGCCAAGGCTCTCACCAGCGGGCGGTTACCTTGGGATCCTGACTCGACATAGTAACTTCAGGAACCTGATCCGCCTCGGGCTCGAGCGGAAGCATTTAGGTTACCTACGAGGTGCAAACATTGTCCTCTTCTCTGCACTCAAGTAGAGGTCCATCAATAACTTCCAACTCATTCGCTGAAATCGGCAGTGTCATCGGTTGGATACGTACCAAGTCCCGCGCACTGAATCCAGTGGTTGGAGAAGGTAGTTGTCGAAACGCATCAAGAACTCTCTTGATTATTGCCCTATCCATTTGGAGGCCCCGGCGGGATTTGAACCCGCGTCCCAAAATTTAGAGTTAAGAGCTCGGCCACTGAGCTACGGAGCCTTAGATGTTGGTTCTTCCGGGTCACCTACACTGGGGATATCCTGAATCTTAGACTTTGCTAATCTCCAAGCTTGCACGATAATCCATGAAACAGATCTGTCAAGACGCGAGGCCTCTTCCCGGATCTCGTTATACATCTCCTTAGGAAAGTATAGGCTCTGCTTGCAATTGGAAGAGGTCATACAACTCTAGCCTAAGAGCCAGGTTGAGGTTACGCAAAAGGGACTTGGCTTTTGGCTTGAAGGCCACGGCCGTCAGTTCGTGGGATCGATCTGGCTCCCTAAACAGAGAGCATAAGCCCTTTACGGCGAGCCTTGTGAGCCAATCGATTCAAACTGTATTCAATAGGTAGGATAAAGTTTCTGTGGGGTTGTAAGTTCCATGGTTGAGGATCTTCGTCCAAAAAGTACGGTTGAGTTGGAGTGTTCGAAGTGTCAATGGTCCCAATGGTTCGACCCGCTCCATCCTACCGTAATAGAAGCGAGTCGAACTGGAATCTACGTGTGTGACTCCTGCTTGGGAAAGCCTGAGATTACAGCCAAGGCTGAGGATTAAATGAGAGAGTCAGGATCCTCTGGGGTTTCATCATCTTCACAGGCGGCTCTGATTCTCTCGTTCCGATCATGTCTGAAGTGGGCGTGTATTGATTCTATGATCCCTTCAGGAATCCCAGCATTCTTGAGCTCCTCCTCCCATCCAGGATAGGGTCGATCGCCACCGAGGTTATGCTTTTCCCCTATCCTAAAGTAGGGAGGTTTTGAGTAAACATTTCCATCCGGCGTCTCAAGGTAGGGCCACAATTCAACGGGGCTATCGGGGCAACAACCGCAGTTATGTCGGAGATCAAACTTGGTGACCTTCGAATTCACTGAAGCAGAGTAATAGGCAACCTTGTTCCACCTTCCTACGTGCTTTTCTAGATCTGCATAGGTGGAAACCAGTCTGGCTAGTCTCTCTGCTTCAGCAACCTTCTCGGCGGCTTCCTTATTGAGCTTGTTCAGCTCCTCTTGGATGCTGGACATCAGGCAGCTACCTCAACGAGCTTGGGCATCGCCTCACCCTTGACCCAGTTGTTGATCTCGTCCATCCCAATCGGAGACGGGGCGTCCCCAAAGCATCTTTGCAGGATACGAGACATCCCGTAGATGCTGGGGTGGTTTTCTTTCTTGCAATTGGCTTCGACTGTCTTGTATGCTTTTCCCCTGAGCATGGTCCAGAGGAGTAGATACTCGCGTGTCGTGTAACCCAACTCCCTCTTTCTGGTCCAGAGGGTATTGCGCTTGGGACCAGTCTCGGGGCGACGGTAGGGCTTCAGAGAGCGATTCCCGTTAATCCTCCGACCATTCCCATCCTTGACCGAGCGAAGACGTTGAATCTCCGACTGCGATCCTTCTTTCCACTTGAGGCCTTGGATCTCCCGACTGATCCCCAAAGTGGCTTGGATACTCTTGACCAATTCAGTATGTAGCTTCTGCATCACGGTATGCATCACACAATCCTCCTGTTCGTTTCAAGTGGGTTGCAGAACGAACGAGAGGCGGTGGGCCGCGAGCCGGATGAACCTACGTGTATTTGGACATTTGGGTATCGGAATGGGGTCTTTCGACCGACTCCCGCATGGTAAGCAGTAGTCATCCATCTGTCAATGGTGTAATTTCCCTGATGAGCCTATTTTTCAAACTTGAGGGAAAGGTCGCAATTCCAGTATCCAGTGATGCATACGCCCAATGGATCACGAAAGATCTAGCCCATGGGTCTCGAACAGTTCGATTGGATGTGCTTCGATCTGGGGATGAGCTAGTCAGAGTCTCAACTGTTTTCCTTATGGGCATCAACCACTGCGGATTGAAAGGTAGCGATCCGCTACTTTTTGAGATCATGGTGTTTGGAGGTATAAGGGACCAAGACCAATGGCACTACTCCACGTGGGAACAAGCCGAGGCGGGCCACGAGGAAGTCCTCGAACAACTTCTTCGAGAGATGCCTCACCTGACCAGGGTAGTGGAGGAACCTGTTCGCACGACTCGTTATGCAAGGATCATCAAGAACTTATGTCAATCACTGAAAAACTAGCGGGACTCTATGAAGAGCACCTTCTTCAAGAGTTTCAGGCGGCTTGGTGCCTGCAGGACAAGCCGACTCGAAAGCACCGGTTGACCACCGTTATGGCCCTCTCTGTCGCACTCGACGAGATCAAGAAAGTGGACATATTTTCCACAGCCTTTGGAGAGCAAGTCATTGAGGCGGTCATCCAAGGTGACTGGCGAGAAGTCGAGGAAGTGACAAGCTACCTGACCTTCGACGTTGAACGCCAAGAGCTGCGAGACAAGTACAAACCTCTTTGGGAAAGATTCCGGACTTTAGCTTTGACAGCTTGCGCCGAAGAAAAGCGTAGAGTACCTGGACAACGAATGGAGGCACATTGATCACCTACGTAAAGGGCGACGCTACTAGACCGCCACCAGGGGGATCCCGCATGATTATGCACATTGTCAACACAGCCGGAGGTTGGGGGGCTGGCTTCGTGGTCGCGATATCCAAACGTTGGCCCGAGCCTGAGAGCCAATATCGGAAGTGGTACCGAGCCAAAACTCACCCACAATTCGGGGACTTTGCACTCGGCAACGTCGGGTGGGCTTTGGTCGAACCTGAACTCTGGATTGCCAACATGATTGCTCAGACCGGATACGGGAAGTCCGGGAGAGATCAGCACAAGACTGATGAGGCGGAGCTACCCCCTATTCGGTATGATGCACTTCGAACATGCCTGACAAAGGTAGCCCAAAGCGCTCTCCCCAAGAAGGCCACCATCCATGCTCCTAGGATTGGATGTGCTCTTTCAGGCGGATCCTGGAGTAGAGTTGAGCCTTTGATCCAAGAAACAATGCCTGACCTTCAGGTCTTCATTTACGACTTCCCAGGCGGTACCTTTAATCCCTGAATATGCTGACTCGGTACCAGCGGATAATGAGGATGAGGATGAGGATGATATGATAACTATTACGAGTGAACTCCTTGTAGGTTGGGAGGTTCCCAACCTTATCTCCGACGAACTACTTCCGATGGGAGTGATGGGAGTGTTTGATGCTCCGATTTCTTCTGTGAACAAGGTTCAAATTCTCCTACGTGAAGAGGTTCTTGATAGGAGGGGGCTAGTATATGTAGTGGCGAGGGCGGTACGCCGAGCCTGTACGAAGACAAAATGGTCCAACCCTGATAGCCTTCGAGCGTTAGGCCTGTGTGATCGGTACGCTGCTGGAGAAGAGATCCCGAAGGAATATCTAGAGAAGGCGGCTGAGGCTGCTTCTCTAGCAGCCGTTGAAGTTGTTAGGCGGAATGCTAGGGCGGCTTCTAATGATACTGCTTGGGCTGCTTCTAGGGCTGCTGATGTTATGACTACTTTGGCTAATGCTAATGTTGCTGCTAGAGACGCTGTTAATTGGGCTGCTAGAGCTATTGCTCCTAGTGCGGAGGATGAGCGAAAATCCCAACTCACTGATTGCCGCGAGTGGCTTCTGAGGGTGAACTCACAAGTAGTTTCCCGTACCAACGAATAATGAGGGTGGTATGATTATTACGAGTGAACTCCTTGTAGGTTGGGAGATTCCCAACCTTATCCCAGACGAACTACTTCCGATGCGGTTGATGGATGTGTTCGGAGCATCGATCCCCTCTAAGAACAAGGTTCGGCTTCTCCTACATGAGGAGGTTCTTGGGCGAAGGGGAATGGTCTATGTAGCGGCTCGGGCTGCTCGCCGAGCCTGTACAGTGACAGAGTGAGACCACCCTGATAGCCTTCGAGCGTTAGATCTATGCGACCGATACGTTGAGGGGGAAGATATCCCAGAAAAAGAGTTATGGCGGTCTTCTAATGCGGCTGATGTGGCAGCTAGGGCTGCTTCTAATGCTTCTGTAGCGGCGAAGGCTATCTCTAGGACTGCTGCTCGAGCTGCTTGGGTTGCTAATGTTGCAGCTAATGCCGCTAGAGCTGCCCCTGATACTTGGGCTGCTACTTGGGTTTGGGCTTGGGCTACTACTGATGGGGTTAGTGAGGAGGAGAGAAGAGCTCAACTTACTGATTGTCGAGATTGGCTTCTAAGGAATTCTCCACAAGAAAGAGCTCCCGTGCCAACTCGGTACCAGCGAATAATGAGGTCCTTGTGATCCCCATTACGAAAGAACTCCTTGAGAAGTGGGGTTTTTTCGGCCTTATCCCAGACGAACAACTTCCGATGGGAGTGATGGGAGTGTTTAATGCTTCGATTTCTTCTAGGGACAAGGTAGAGCTTCTTCTACATAAGGAGATTCTTGGGCAGAGGGGGCTAGTATATGTAGCGGCGAAGGCGGCGCGCCGGGCCTGTACGAAGACAGAATTGTCTCATTCTGATAGCCTTCGAGCTCTAGATTTATGTGATCGATACGTTGAAGGGGAAGCAGTTTCAGAAGAAGAGCTAGCGAGAGCTGTTAATGCTGCTAACGAAGCTGCTAGAGCTATTGCTGAGGCTGCTTCTACTTGGGCTGCTTTTGACGCTTCTGTTTCTGATGATACTAGAGATGTTTGGGCAGCTCGAGCTGCTGTTTTTGCTGCTGGAGCTGCTTTGGGTACTTGGACTGTTTCTGATGCTTGGGATGCTACTACTTGGGCTTGGGATACTACTGGTGGGGTTAGTGATGAAGAAAGAAACTCCCAACTTATTGTCGAGATTGGCTTCTAAGGAGTTCTCCACAAGAAAGGGCTCCCGTACCAACTCGATACCAGCGGATAATGAGGTCCTTGTGCTCTCAGGAGTGAACTTCTAGTAGAAGGCCAAACCTAGAAACTTAGCCTTGTCCAGGTGGTCAGCTCGTCGATGGTCCCCTGTTTTCACTTGGAAGTTTCTTGGTCTTGTCATCTTGAGTACACGTCTGAATAATCCTTCAGTAATTGGCTATCGGTGTAGGACTGAAGTGGGACTATTCCGGCCCCACTTCCCCTTAAGTGACAAGTCAACGAAACTACTCAACAAAAATGACTGATTACGAAGATCTAACTCTCATTTGTCGCGACTGCAATAAGCCATTCATTCTGTCCGCCAAGGACCAAGCCTTCTTCGCCAGCATGACTGACGATCAGGGTCGTCCTTTCAAAAATCCAGTCCGCTGTAAGCCTTGCCGAGACCTCAAGAAGGCCCAGAGAATGGGTGGTACATTTCCGGCCCCTCAAGCTCCACAGCCCAACCAAGAGGAAGAGTCTCATGGTGGCGGAGGTAAGAAGCGGACTGGAAGTCGTCGACGAGACCGGGATGGGGAGTGGTGATATTCTTTTTTCGAGTCGGCAAGCATGATGGACCTTGGGTCCATCATGTGGTACTCAACCAGTCGAAGCTATGAACGCCGAAGTATCATCCAACACCGTGATTTGGGATCCCACCAACGCCCTAGTGAACATCTACGGATGCACTCCGTGCCCTTGGTGTGGTGGAGAACATCGAGCGAGTTACAGGAAAACCAACAGTATTGACTGTGATGACTGTGGATTTACAGTACCTGCTGACTTTTCGGATAGTGATTAAGGGAACGGCCCTCGAAACCCCTTTAGACTAGGGTCGAGGGCCTATATACCCAGGTCACCAGACGATAGTCTAAGTACGCCCAGTAACTTTAGTCGCTATTAGCATCGACCGTTGGTTCTGTCAATCTATTTCAGAGCAATGTCCGTCTTGACCTCGAAGACACTTTCATCTTGAGCATGAGGTTTTGTCCGCGATCGATGAAGGCGAAGGTTGCTCCTAGGCACTTTGAGGATGGACACACTTTTTGCAGTCACCGGGCTTCTCCACAAGAATGGGTTGCTCCTCGCCGTATCCCGCAAGTACAACCCAGAGGACTTTGGGCTCCCTGGTGGGAAAGTTGATCCAGGAGAGACTCCAGAACAGGCCCTTATCCGAGAGGTCTGGGAGGAGACGGGCCTTGAGGTCTTGTCTTACGAGGCCATCTTCGAAGACAAAGATCGAGTTGAGAATGGGGAAATCCGTCCGTGTCGAACCTACCGAGTTCTCGAGTGGAGAGGGGAACTGAAGACGAAGGAGACGGGCGTTGTGAAGTGGGTTAAGCCTTCGGTGATTACGGATCCATCTACTTCATTCCACGAGTACAACTCTAAGCTAATTGCGTACTTAGAATTGTCTGGAAACCTTCAGTTGGCTTGAGGCTGTCGAAGTTTAGGGGTGATGGGATCGTATCCGAGTGGAAGGTTCCAATGAACCTTCCAGCTTCATCAGGCTTGGCTTCTCGAAGTTTGAACTCTGCTTTGAGTTCATCGCAGATTCGAAATACTCGGAATACTCGAGTACAGGGGTGAGCTACATGTAACGAGTCGTCTTGCACGTATACGAGGCCTTTGTCCAAATCAACGTAGGTCATCCAGAAGAGATAACCTTCGGGATCCTCGAGTACCATCCCGGGCTGCAAGTTCGTCATAGGGTTACACGTCGTTCAACAATTTTTCCTGAGAGTTGTTGTGGTCGGTGTAATAGCCGTAAATGTCGGACTTTCTAGAGTGGTATAATCTGATCTTCTACATTCCAATGGCGATAGGGTTGTTGGCAACCCTTGGCCTTGGAATTTCTGGGGTCGACCATGATGTCGGGCTTCATGCGGATGTCGATGGGGACTTCAGTGGAGATCACGACGCTAATGGGGATCACGATGGAGAAGGAGATTGGATCTTGGGGTTCCTCGGAATCGGTCGAGTACCTATTGCTATCACCTTCATGTCTCTGTTCCTTATCTTCGCTGGGGTCGGGATCTGCATGAACATCCTCCTAGGCGGGCTCATAAAGCAGTGGTCAGGGTTTGCTTTAGCCTCCGTGGCAGTGGCTTTCATCGCCACTTTCTTTGGGACAGCCTTCGTGAGTCGTCTAGTTGGTAGGGTGATGCCAACCACTGAGACAGATTCCGTAAAGAAGATTGATCTCATTGGGTGTACTGGAGTGGCTACTCTTCCTTGTGATTCGAGTGGTGGCCTAGCTCAGATCAAGAATCCTAAGGGTGATCTCTATCAGATCCAGTGCAAGTCCGAGAAGCCTATCCTCAAGGGTTCCAAGATCATGGCCATTGAGTACGAAGAGACTTCCGATACGTTCACCGTAGTTGTCGATCCCACATTTGGTGGGTGACTTTGAGACACCCACCAAATGTGGGAGAAAGATGTAAATCAGATGGGTATTGGTCTATTTTTCCTGTTACTATTTGGTATCCTCTTGATTGGGTCCCCAATCGGAGTGAACACCTTCACACACCACCACTTGCCTGGATCTTCGTCTGTGATTATGACCCTGAGCGGGGTCCTCCTGGTCCTTTTGTGTGTGGTCCTCCTAACCATTACGAAACTTTATGTGAAGACGAAAGCTAGCGAGGCTTTCGTCAAGACCGGTATGGGCGGCCTCAAAGTCATTCGTGATGGTGGAGCCATCATCCTCCCCTTCATTCATCAAACAGTACGGGTGTCTCTCGAAACCATCAAGTTGGATGTTGCACGCATTGGACTTGAAGCGCTCATCACCAGTGACAAGTTACGGGCAGACATTAAGGCTGAATTCTTCGTTCGAGTCCAAGCTGAGGATGAGGACATCAAAGCTGCTGCTCGATCTCTTGGTGACAAGATGAGCGAAGGCAGTGTGAACCTCCAGCAACGAGGTTTTGACCGAGATGGGGGTGTCTACAGGTCTAGTGTAGCTGCCCTTATCGAGGACAAGCTCGTGTCCGCTCTTCGTACTAGTGCAGCTAAGAAGACCCTCGAACAACTCAATAGTGACAGAGATGACTTCCTCAAAGAGGTTATGCAAGGGGTTACGGCTGACTTGAAGCACAATGGGTTCCTCCTCGAAACAGTGACCATCTCCAAGTTGGATCAGACCGACGTCACCAACCTGAAGCAAGACAACATTTTTGATGCTCAAGGGATGAGGACTATTGCGGAGATCACTCAGAAGAACCTGACCGAGAAGAATGCCATCGTCCGCATGGGTGAGCAAGCCCGTAAGGACCAGGACGTTCAGACTCGAACCCAAGTTCTCGAGTTGGAGCGAAGGCAATCTGAGGCTGAAGCTACTCAGGCGGCTCAGGTAGCCTCGATTCGGGCAGAGCAGGAACGAATCGGTAAGGAGAGCCAAGTTGAAGCTCAACGTAAGGTTGATGTAGCCACCACCGAGAACGCCAAGCTCACTATTCTAGCCACAGTGGCTCAGGAGCAGGCTACTGAAATCGCCCGGCGTGAGCAACAGAAGGCCATTGTCGAAGCTGAACAAAAGGTCGAGGTTGCCAAACGATCCCAGCAGAAGGCTATTGCAGCCTCGGAAGCCGAAAAGGCAAAGGCTGAGGCCTTGCTGGCTGAGGCTGAGGCTGAGCGTCAGAAGGCTCGCCAAAACATCCAAACCGTGGAGGCTGTTGCAGCGGCCGAACGTGATAAGGAGAAGGCTGTTATTGCAGCTAAGGGCGATGCCGAGAAGAACTTCGTATACGCCCAAAGAATGGCTGATGCTGAGGCCTACAAGACCATGAAGGATGCTGAGGCTCGTAAGGCAGCGGCTGATGCTGAAGCTGAAGCTGTTACCAAGAGAGCCACTGCAGCTTCGAGAGCTGCTCAACTCGAGGCTGAGGGTCAGAAGGCTAAGCTCCTTGCTGATGCTGAAGGTCAGAGAGCCAAGCTCCTTGCTGATGCTGAAGGCCAAAAGGCTGTGGCTATGGTTCCGATCGAGGTCAAGGCTCGTGAGGTAGAGATCGAAAAGCAACGAGTTGAAGAAGTACTCAAGCCCGAACTCGAAGCTCGGTCTGCCAATGGTGAAGCAGCTCAAAACTTCGAATTGGCTAAACTTCGAATCGAACAAGAGGCTCACGTTCGAATCGAATCGGCTCGAGCCACTGCTCAATTCTATGGGAAGATCCAAGCCAATGTCTACGGGACTCCGGAGGATGTGGCTAAGATGGGAGCCCACTTCAATGCTGGTATGGGACTCAGTCAAGCCTTCGGTGGATTCCTCGCCGGAGCAGACGCTTCAACGGTCGATACGATTCAGAAGACCATTGGAGCCGTCAACAATCTGGCAGATGCCGCTGCATCCAAGTTGAAGGGGAAATCCCTCGAGAGTACCTCAAACGCCTAACCCTTGAGAAGTTGTTGGGGTCGGTGTAACACTTGCAAATGTCAGACTTAGCGTGGTTCCTTGGGGTCGGTCGAGTACCTTATGCCAGCGTCTTCATGTCGTTTTTTCTGATCTTCGTCGGAACTGCGATCTGCATGGACATTTTCTTCTGGGGTATGCCAAAGCAAGGGTTTAGGGTTACTCTGATCTCCTTGGTGGTGGCTTTCAGCACCGCTTTCTTTGGGACAGCCATCGTGAGTCGCCTAATTGGTGAAATCATGCAAACTATGGAGCCAGCTCCAGTAAAGAACAATCCTATTCAGTAGCGAAGTTATGTGCTGTCAACAGTCTGGCTGATGCCGCCGCATCCAAGTTTCACAGAACGGCTTCCCCTGAAAACACCTCGAGCACCTAACCTGCGGTAATCATTAGGTGAAAAGGGCTTGGTGAAAACCAAGCCCTTTTCGCATTTGAGGTGCCCTATGCGGTGGTACACTCCTCGTGTGGATACCATTATTTACCTAAAGTCCCGATGGAAGATCACTCTAAATAGAGCTGAGGCTCTAGGAACTAGTCCTTCCCTGATCGATTCAATCTTATACGCCTACGGAGAGAAGGAAAGGCACTACCACACAAGAGAGCATCTTCGACACATGTTCGAAGTCTATGACCGGTATTTTCTCAAACCAAATCCAATTCATGAGTTGACCTTCTGGTACCACGATTTCTTTTACGACCCAACCCGATCAGACAACGAGGATAGGAGTGGCGCGCTTGCGAAGAAGGTGATTGATCTCACTCTCCAAGTTCCGTCTGGGGCAGGATCCCAGGTACGGGATTTGATTCTCTTCAGTCACTACACAAGGCCCCCAGTGACGCGAGATGAGATGGTCATGCACGACGTTGATCTAGCCATCTTCGGGGAGAGTTCCGACCTATTCAACAAGTACGAGAAAGACATTCGCCAAGAGTATGCCTTCGTACCTGAAGCAGACTACCGCAAGGGGCGAGCCGGAATCCTGAAGAACTTCCTTCGGGATCCATTCTACTTTACTCCTGAGTTGTGCTACAGCTCCTACGAGGAACTAGCCGAAAGGAACATTCGTAGGTCAATCGACTTGCTAAAATAACTTCTAGGTCAGTGCTTGAAGCACTCTTGGCCCCAAGGGACCCCTTTAGACTCCTCGAACTCGGCTTCTGGGAATTCCAGACGAACCCGATCCTTTAGAGGTTCGAGAAGTGTCCCTCGGAAAGCCCGCTCACCACCTATGATAATCCACTTGATGGTGTGTTCCTTATCAACAATCGGCTGACAAATAAACTTCATGTACTCCCCCTGCTTACGGAAGACCTTGCCAGAGCAGGTAAGCAGTAACAGTTCCTGTTGTAGGGCTGCCAGTTTGGGTTACATTTGCATAGATATCTTGTGATGCTGAGTACATTGCCTCGAATCCATTCGTCTGGCTCATGTCAGTACCCAAGCTTGTCAAAGAAAAACCGCCTATGATAGTTCCGGCGGTCGTAGCCTCGACCACTGTTTGATCGATTACTATCTGCTGCCCCCCTGAGGTTGACCCTATGCTGATGACCGAGCTAGGAGTCGATCCACCACTAAGTGCAACCTTCAACCTGAGATCGATGGACATTAGCTTCCATCGATTGGAGCCTGACGGGCTAGAAGGTGTAGTGTCGATAACCGTATTCGCTGTAGTGGTCAAATCAATATCGATTGCCTTGGCTACCAAGGTAGTTCCCGCAGCTGGGTCAGCCCAGGCTGCTGCGGTTGATGATGAAGCCACCAAGATCTGCCCGGAGGTTGGAGCGGTTGCCGAAGATACTGAGACAACTGAGGTTGCAGTACGTATTCCGGAAGCCACTCGGTCATCTGTTAGACGAGAGTCATCTGTTTGACAGAGTAAGTCGAGCGCTGCTGCAGTCAATACGTGGACTACCAAAACTCCATTTGCATGGATCGCTGCTGTTGTACCTTCAGCTCCTCTTTGAATTGTAAAAGTAGTGCCGCTGACTCCTGTCACCAACATGATTTCGTTTTCGACCAGGATCCTGAATTGAGGGGTTCCTGGGAAACTTGAGGCACTAGCAACTACCAGAGAGAGATCAGAGGCACTGATCCCGCCATTCAAGGTAGTAATGGGTTTGTTAGCGAATTTCTCAGTAGCCATACCTAGGTAGGTTAGAATAAGAAGTTCAAGGCGTTGTGGGGCTACTTGATCTGAGGTATCCTACTTCAATGCCGATCGTGAGAAACATACGGGACCTGTTTGCAGACGGTCAAGACACTAACCCAACTCTGATGGATCACGCTAATGATCGAGTAATGGAGAACGAAAGGTTCGTTCTACCCCCAGAGAATCCAGATTGGACAGCACGATTGCCAGGCGACCTAGAGAAGCATCCGCTTCAAGTAGTTCAGGAGAGCAATCCGTTCTCGGGAATGAATCCCCAACGAGTTTCTCTAGTGCTTCGGTCTGGGAAGCTCTCTGCAGACTTGGAAAGGAAGGCTCGAGCTTGGATTGACCAGTACCAGAGATTGACTGGAGAGATTGTCTCCAGTCAAACGTCAATCAAGTAGCCGTCTTTCAGCCACGCATGATACTTACCAGGGAAATGGATACTAGGCGAGGCTGTTACCTTGGGTACCTCTCCAGTACGAGTCCAAGGGCTTCCCCGTGAGCCGTCATTGTTCATTGATGGCCCATCCACAATCCAAGGCCCCGCCGGAGTTACCACAACTAAGCAGCGCCCGTCTGGGCCTTTCCAATCGTACCAATCCGCATAATAGAGAGACCCAGGAGGGGACTTATCGAGAGTAGTTCTGAGGGTTGAGTCAGATCTTGAGAACAATCGGGTCAACCGGTGACCCCACTCGTCTTCGGACTTGAACTGATACCCACACGCACAAGCAGTTGGCCACCGAGGGTCATCCTGACCGATACCACTACCTGAGTCCCCATTAAGTTCAGACAGCTCGAAGGAAACTACACCAATATCCACTGAGCAGTTGTGGTACCCCGTAACAGGGCACTCAGTACTCGTTTTTGAGTAGGTGAATCTCCTTAGAGTTTCTTGGGCAAAAGCAGTAGGACTTAGAAAGAAACACTCTATGGTAGTCATGCTTAAGCGGAACATTGAAAAGTTAGTCACTCTTCCCCCTGCGAGCCAACTGATAGCCTCCTTGCCACCCACTTTTCGAAACCAACACTCCATGACGAACTTTTGTGAGTAGGCATACTCGTAGCTGCTTGTAGAAGAGCTCCTTCTGATCTTGCGAGAGGTCACCTTTAGCATGCATATCGTTCGTGATCTGACTAGCTTGAATCACCGGGAAATCACCTATAATAGCCCGCTTGACCAAGTCTGACACGACTTGGTTGGCTTTCTCTTCGGCTAGCTTTTTGATCTTATGGCCTAGAACCTCTTCAGTGGTTCTTCGTAACCTTCGAACTGGAACCTCCCCCACCAAAAGGTCATGCTTTCGAATTAACTTGATTGCTTGAACTGCAGCATTCCTAGCCTCTTCTCGATTGTGACTGTCATCCAAGGCTAGTGTGATCAAATCCTGGACCTTCTCAAGTGGGGATTTCATCCCACCTTCTACCCCGAGAGACTCCACGGTGTAGTCCTCCCTCAGACGGATGTCTTGGATTCAAGATTGAACTGTAAGTGCTCGATATTACTGGCTATAGTAAAGAGCACATCAACAACTTGTCAGCAATTACTGGACAAATTCAGTATTAGTGGTTAACACAGGCTAGACGGAATGCGAACAACCAGGCTACTTTTTGACGATACAGAGACGGCTGAGAACATTGCTCGCCGAATAGTTCGAGCTTTCAACCCTGGGGAGACCTTCTGTGTGAAAGGAAAATTCTTCAGAGTCTCGAATATACGGACTGCCAATGAGACCTCTCGCATTAACATTGAGGGGGACAAGTACACCCTAATACTCAATATTGGGGAACCCTCTCCCATAGTAGAGGTTCCAAAGATAAGCGAACCGAGTACCCCTTCCCGACCCCTCTCCGACCCTCCTCCGTCAACGATCGTCAATACCCAAGTTACCTCAAAAGAGACTTCCCCAGAGAGTGGGGAGTACAAGATCGTACGAGAGGACTCAGCCAGGGTTACCCGAGAAGGCCCTCAAAAGATCTTGCCGTTGGCTGGTCAACGATGGCAAACCAAGGATAGTCGTAGAGCTGATAGTCCGTCCTTCATAGTACTCAAAGTGGACGATGCGTTTGCCTACACAGATAAGGGAGGGAGAATCGCGCTCAAGCGTTGGAGGAGCTATCGTTTAGTTGAGGATGGCGTAGTATCTTGATGCTTACTGAGGATGCCTTGAGAGATCCCAATCAATAGGGGTAAATCCCTTCTTGACCAAGGCATCGTTGGTCTGAGAAAATGGTTTTGAACCAAAGAAGCCTTGATAGGCACTCAATGGGGAGGGGTGGGGAGCCACCAAGATTCTGTGCTCGGAGGTATTGATCATTGGGGCAAAGTTCTGTGCATCCTTGCCCCAAAGAATGAAGACGATCCTCCCTTGACGGGCAGATAGCAGTTTGATGACTCGAGTGGTCATCATCTCCCAACCTTTTCCTCGATGGGACCCGGGCTCCCCCTCTCTGACAGTCAAGACAGTGTTCAGCAAGAACACGCCTTGCTCCGCCCAAGGCATCAAGTACCCGTGACTCACCGGGATTATCCCCAAGTCACTTTGAAGTTCTCGATAGATGTTGACGAGTGACTTTGGAGGCCTCACGCCGGGCAGGACCGAGAAGGCCAACCCGTGAGCATGCCCAGGACTCGGATAGGGGTCTTGTCCGAGGATCACTACTCGAACTTTGTCGAAAGGAACGGCATCAAAAGCAGTGAAAACCTTCCCTTTTGGAGGGTAAATCTTGTGGGATTCTCGTTCTGTAGTAACGAATTTGAGAAGCTCTGCGAAGTAAGGCTTGTTTAGCTCATCCTCCAGTACCAGAGACCATGAATCGTGCATCAATCTGCTCCTTGTAGAAATCGCTTGGTGTATCAACACCGATGCGAGCTTCGGTTTGCAGTAGCTTTAGTTTGGAGAACGGATTGAGGGTGCTAGCGCCAAAAAGCTATGAATCAAGAAAACCCTATCAAATTACCTGGAATTGTGCTCTAAGAATCATGGCCTTGAGACCAACCCTCGTATCCTGAAACGGAAAACCTCCTGTGGAAGACCAGATTGCCAAAGAGTAAGGAAAGTTATGCCGAGAATCATCATCCTGTCTCTCATTCTACTCCTAACGTCCCCAACGCTGGCGGATGAGTGCACCAGCCCCATCTTTGATATGACAGGGAAGGTCACGGCTTCCGAGATCGAGCCCGTGCTACGCAAGATTGTGGATGATGGCGCTGATCCGGCCATGGTTAGAATCATCACCACCAACGAGATGAATCGGCAAGGGAACCTCGACAAGTACGCCTGGAACCTCCTAAGCCGATGCCCTTCGTGGCAATCCGCGGGGGGTCGGCTCAAAAACAACATCTTCCTGCTGATCCTCGAACCGAACGGTAAAGTGGCGGTTCAGTTCGCCAAAAAAGGCCCATTCCAGAACATTCTAACCCACGAAAAAATCGTGGATATTTCACAGGAAATGGGAGGACTCATCTCCAAGGGGGATCTGACGGGAGCAGCAAAGGCAGGACTCCTTCGAGCTCACACCCTGATCTCGGCCCCTGTCCGACCCTCAACTCCAGCACCGGTCACCATCGTCAATCACAATGAGAAGCCGGCTGATCTGAGTGGGTTCTTTTCGTTCTTGAAGTGGTTGCTCCTCCTAGCTGTTCTTGGGGGAGTTGTTTGGTTGTTCCTCCTCTGGCGCTCAGGCAAGACAAAGTGTCACGCAGCCCAACAGAAAGCTCAGAACGCAAAGAGTAACTGCACAACCCTGATTGATGGGTTCATTACTCAACTGACCACTCTCAACGCCCTGATGGGTCCTCTCAAGACAAACATCAGCGCCATTGAGTTTGAGACCTTCCAGTCCAAACTCAATGGCATCAAAGCTCGTATGGATTCGGCGAAAGGGCAATTTGCCAATCGTTCAGGGCTTGCCAATGATCCTGAATGTACAGGTCTCAGCAGCGAGTCCTATGCTGTAATGACCAACACCTTTGAGAGGCTGTACAGCAACCTGGAACAAGTCTCAAACGATGCCAATAAGTTGGAACGATCCCTTCGAGAGATGGGTCGAACACGGGACTCAGCTCAACCAGCTATCAACGAGTTGACCCGGGAGATCGAGTTGGCCACAACAACTATCAACGGGGAAACCACCCTGAAGACTGATGGTCCACGGGCTACACTCAAGAGAGCAATCGACCTCCTCGAGCTAGCAGAGGAGCACCTCATGGAGAAGAGCTTCCAGGCGGTGATCAGCGCTTGTCAGGAGGGGATGACTCTTGCTAAGAAGTCAGTTCAAGAGCTGAAGGGCCTGTCATCTCGTAAGCGATCGGTTCAGAATGCTATAAGTCTCCTTGATGCAGTTGACATCTCTGGGATACTTCCCAAGGTAGATGCAACCATTCTTGCTACTCGCCAAGCTTATGGGAACGGGGCGGTTTCGGATGCAGCTAATATCCGTGCGGCCCTCGTCGCCAAGCTCTCTGAACGAAGGAGTGCCCTAGCGGCTGCCAAGAGTGCTTTCACTACCCAAAATTGGGTGGATGCCGAGCGTCAGATTGAGGTAGTCAAGAAAGTAGATGCTGACATCAACTACAAGGTTGGTAGGATCGAGGATTTAGGTCTGGCAAGCATTCGAGGCCAACAAGCCGCTCAACAAGCTGCTCTCAGAGCTCAACAAGAAGCTGCTCGAAGGGCCTCCTACTCCTCCAAGTCTTCGGGACATTCTCATTCGCATCATACCCATGAGGATAGGGACTTGGGATTCGGAACTGGCATGGTGGTTGGAGGTCTCACGGGGCTAGCGGTAGGAGCCTCTTTGGAGCGAGAGGAGCGACGAAGTCGGAATCGAAATGACGATGATAATGGCCTCGTGTTTGGTGGTGAGTCAGTTCAAAGCTCCTCGAGCAACGATGAGGATCGCGGGTTCGGTGGTGAGTCAGTTCAAAGCACCTCGAGCAATGATGGTAGTGGATTCTCAAGTAACAACGATTAGGACGTGAAGAATGGCACTAGGTATTTTCGACAAGGTTTCTCTTCTGGTCAAGGCAACCGCCCATGATCTACTGGACCGCCAGATCGATGCAAAGTCCATCCCCGCGCATGAGCAACTCATCCGGGAGTTGGAGGCTGCTATCCGAAAAGAGTCCACGGAAACCATCAAGGCTGATGTGACTGCTAAGAACTTGAAGAATCAGATTGCATCCATTCAGGGTCAGATTGATGACTTCCTTGCAGCTATCCAAGCCAACATCGATGATGGGATCACAGAGAATGATCATGAACAAATCCCAATGATGGAACACGTCGAAGAGTTGGAAGCCGAGATTGCGGACATCAAGGCTCAGGAAGCAGCGGCGACCCAAAACTTCCAACTCATGTCGACAACCTTGGAGAAGCTCAAGCAACGTCACAAGACCATGGTCCAGGAGTTGGGTCAACTCCGACGGGCCGTGGGTCAAGCCACTGCAGATGAGAGTGCCCTCAAGACCGTTCAGCGGTTGAAGGATCTCACGGAAGGGGTTGACTCGACTCACCTCGGGGGTGCCCTGGCCAATGCTCAGGCAAGGTCTCAGGTAGCTCGAGCTGAGCTCCAACAAGCTGTTGGCGAGATCAAGGATAGCCCAGAAGCCCTCCTAGCCAAGAATAAGGCAGCAGCTCGCATTGCTGCCATGAGAGCTGCCGCATCCGGCAAGTAACTTACGAGTGATTCCAGGGCAAGACAGTAATGCCTTGCCCTGGTCCAGAAGATCCACTACACTTCTGAGGTCCCAACTTGTGCGAAAGGACATCAGCTCTTGTGCGGAGTCTTCCGGACCGGAGCTCGGCCGCGGCAGTCAGGTCACCATAACCTGACTGCCGTTAGTCGTTTGTGCCTCCACCCACTTGCTCAAGTTGCTAGATGTGGCAGTCGACTACAGTCAACCAGTGGTCGTCCGGGATATCTGCGAGAGCTGCAGCGAACTGCGCCTCGTGCTCAGGGTTTTCGTTCGATACACAACCGTTCTGTGAAACTTACTCAAAGTAAGCTTTGATGTTCACTTCCTGCTTCAACGAATCGTGACTCGTAGACCTAAATTTTCATCTAGTTCCGCCGCTAGAGGACTCTCTACAGGCTTTCAGAGATCATAAGATCTCCACGTTTCCCCTAAACTATGGGTACGCCAAACCTACGTAAAGTTGGTTCTTTTCTTGATTCCTCAAGTCTTTTACCGCAACAAGGACAACGACATTGCGCCTTCGGCGCAAGTCTTTCGTGTTGCGAACCACTTAGACTTGCTTTTCAAGG
>Ga0105102_10000002_pt1 | contig 99033 bp, 161 predicted proteins | sample PPLLaktember2015_FD_87032 | JGI IMG/M metagenome (GOLD analysis project Ga0105102, IMG submission 87032) | Freshwater sediment microbial communities from Prairie Pothole Lake near Jamestown, North Dakota, USA - PPLs Lake P7 Core (6) Depth... | ecosystem: Environmental > Aquatic > Freshwater >...
GGGCGTCCCTCGTAGCCTGTGTTTACCTACTAAGAGGAAGGATTGGCTCATTCCAGGGAACAGAGATCGTCAGCTTACTTTGACCTAGCAGGGCCGGTTCGGCCTAGCTGAGGCATGGTATCTACATCGGATAGAATCTACATCTATAGGATCTACATCTGGTGTCTATCGGTTCACCTGTTACGACCCACCGAAGTAGGCGGCCTCAGGTTTCTTACCTGGCTGACCCCAGAAGGAAGGCGCTAAGCCTATTCGGGCGCTGGGCAAGAAGAACTTACGACCCCCGGAGGATACCCCAGGACGGTCAAGTGGTCAAGGATTTAGATGTGGCTAACTTAGAAGCCACTGATCTACCTAGCTCGGTTGGGACCAAAGTGATTCGGTAGCTACCCAAGGTCTCACTTTTGGACACATACTCAAGCTCGAGGAGCTTGAGAGCAGGCTTGTATTCCGGGAAACAACTCCAAGCTCGATATCCATCGTCAGTAACCTTGATGACTTCCTGAAGGACCCGGGCTTGGGCTGGGGATAGCTTCTTGCTCATGCACTCTATTACGCCTGGGCTCTAAAGAGATCAACCTTTGCTGGGCGGTTCTTTGAAGGAGAGCACGAGGACCTTCGCCGTTGGAACCTCATGGGGGTCGATCGATAATCGACCCCCATTGGAGGTCAAATCCTTGATCTCGTCGAACAGATCTTGTTGTTTCTCGCTGAGCTTCATTCGTTGACGCTCACGTGTAGTAGAAAGTCCCCTAGGGCCAGGACTGCCGTTTTCAGAGCTTGTCTCGCATGGGGTCCTAACAGGACCCCATGATTCGCCTGAACCTCATTGAGCATGTTGTTTGCCCAACGGGCAGCATGAGCCATAACTTCTAGGCGGGTTTCGGTAGACATGCTCTCTATTACGCGCGAGGGAGCCCGGGCTCAACCTCTCTTTCGAGGAAATCCCACCCCCCCTTCGAGACCAAGTTCCTCTAAGAGCGCTTTGGAGAACTTGGAGAGCTTGGTGGCCGTTCAGTCTCGGGTTCCTCGGGCCCCTGGTCTTTGAGGTAGATCTTGGCCGCCTCTACCTCGAGCGGGTCAAAAGATGATGTGTCCTGCTTGTGAAGCACGAGATGGGCTATTTGCCGGATTCTGTGACTGAATTCGTCCATACCCACCCCGAATAGCCCAGTTCTAAGTCAATGTCCAAATTTTGAACTCGAAAGTGTGTGGCTTACTCAGCTAACGCCCACTTGAGTGCCACTTCACAACCCGCTGGCATTTTGGCGGATGCTAGCCCGCCTCGGCTTTGTCGGAAACTGTTCCGAGCTTCCCATCGAACCTCTCGGGACGCTAGCCCTTGGTCGACCGACCACGCTCGGTTACAGCACTCGAGCACTTCCACGTAGTAGGTTGATGCTAGGGCCGCCGCAAGTCGACGTTGGTCTGCCGCTTGGGCTCGAAGAACCACGGCTCCCCTTCGGGCTCGACCGCCACTACGCCCTGAAGCTCGCGCCCGGGCCTGCCCCTCCAGCTCGATGGCAGCCTGGATCGCAGCTCGTAAGCGAGTCTCAATCTCCAGCTTACGAGCCGAATGAAGCTCGGCGTACGCCCTCTCGATCTTCCGATCTTGAAACAGTCGAGCCAAATGGGCCCGCCTCTTCTCCCGCCACTTCTCCAGGTCCGCGACGTAAGTGATGTCGCTGTCCCCACCGGGATAGTACGACTCTTCCGCGCGCGCAGTAGACCCTGCCTGCAGGGTCACCTCGCAGGACTTCCAGCGGCAGAACCCGTTGTCTCCGGACTCCACAGAAGGCCCCCGTGTGGCCCCGCCGGTCAACGTCAACCGGACGATCCCAATCCCCGACCCAAAGTAACTGTAACACTGGCAGTATAGTGTTAGTTTCTTCCCTGGACGTACATACTGTATCATGGTTTCTTCTCCTGCACGTCTATTACGCTTGAGCCTATCCTGAACTCAATTGGGAAAGATTACCTGTAATAGTAGAGGGATACTGAACCATCGTACCGTACCGACGCGTCCAACCAGGGGAGTCCCCCTAAGCGCCACTTGATGGCGTCGCATACGGTCCTAATACGCTTACTCCCCGTCTCATGAGTGGGGGTCCCGACCAACCAACGAATCAGTTTTTCTTTCATGGCTTCTCTTCGAACAGTGTACGATCATAACCAACTTGCATCACCGTACCATCCTGATGGTGCAGGTTGTAGGCGTGCCCCATCTCGTGGAGTACTGTGTAATACAAGTCAAACTCCCACGTGTCTCTATCCCGACGGTCCGTAATCCGGATCTCGTGCCACTCATACAACCCCTTGTGGTGGGTGTAGATGGCGTGATCCTTCCCCGGCAATACCCCTACCGGCACGATGCGAATCTTGTTGGCGCCCTCTTCCCGGTTCATCTGGGCGCACCAAGCACCACTCGTCGCTTCACACCAAGCGTCCGAGGCCTCCTGCATGATCGCAATCTCTTCCTCCGTAGCGTCCCCTGTCACCTGGAAGTGGTCCTCTAAAGGGGCACATCCACTCAGGTCGACTAGGAGAACTGCCGCTACGGTGATGAGGTATCGTGCCATGCCATCCTATTACGCACGACCCCCAAGAACCTCAACCGGTTTCGTCGACCCAGTTCCGCCCAGTCGCCGGGTTCCAAGCCTTGAATCCTGCCTTGGTGATCTCGAGAGCCAACGCCTTCGAGTCAGCATCGTCCCCTCGTAGGGTGGGAACGTACCCATCGAGCATCTTGGCAGCTAACTCCGCGAACGACCTAAAGGCCGTGGCCGAAGCCGTTAGCTGGTTGAGTTTGTCGATCTGGGCAGCAACTTGAACTTCGCTTTTCATGTAGAAAATCCCCCTCTTACAAGCTCGAAGCCACTGATCGACCTAGCTCGGTCGGAACCAAGATGATTAGAGACCCACCTAAACTTTTAGTCTTCGACACGTACCCGAGCTCGAGCAGCTTAAGAGCCGGCTTGTATTCCGGGACACAACTCCAAGGAAACCCCACACCCGTAATCTTGATGATCTCTTGGAGAGTTTTAACCTGGGTGGGGGTTAGCTTTTTCGTCTTGGGCATGCCTCTTATTACGCGCGAGCTTCGAGAACCTCAACCGGTTTCGTCGACCCAATTCCGTCCCGTTGCCGGGTTCCAAGCCTTGAATCCCGCCCTGGTGATCCCTAGGGCGAGGGCCTTTGAGTCCGCATCGTCTCCACGTAGAGTGGGAACGTACCCATCAAGCATGCGAGCTGCTAGCTCAGCAAACGACTTGAATGCCGTCACCTTGGCAGTCAGTTCGTTGAGCGAGGCAAGCATGTCAGCCGTATGTTTGAGGGTCATGCCCTAGTATTACGTGCCAGTCTTGCCAAACTCAACCAAACTTCGACGGCGTTCCTGCCTTTCTACGAGAATCCTATCCCCACACGTGGCAGCCCGGATGCTGTCACATGTGAGTTTTGTATGGAACTCACATGTGACAGCATCCGGTGGAACGTCTTTCACCAAACCGAGCCTTACGGCTCTCAAAAAGTGTGCGACTTTCCCCTCAACTGATGACATGAGTCGTAGTATGTACCAAAAAGCGGACTCTCAACCAGAAAGTATGTAACTACACGTAGTTTTATGATTGGCTCATTACTATTGCTACGAACATGCTCTAAAACTACGTGTAGGCAATCAAGAGGCTCGAGCTTATAAGCTCGAACAAGGGACTAGCTTACATGTAGTTACTCAATACGCTGGTAACTATAGGAATGAGCCAAGAGCTTACCTACCTGTAAGCAATCTACTAACTATCCAGGCCACCCCCATTGTTCTGGTCATAAACGAGAGTGACCCTGGCTCCCCACCACCCTCGAGTCTTGATGCACTGCTCGTAACCTTACCGGCAACCTATCTTACAGGTCAGCGTCAAACTCAAAATCCGGAACTGGACCAAGGCATTCCCCCCTACGGCGCATTAACCCTCCCCCAGGGTTAGCACAACGACCTCATTATCCGCTGGTACCGAGTAAGTACGGGAGCCCTTTCTTGTGGGGAATTCCTTAGAAGCCAATCTTGGCAATCAGTAAGTTGAGCTCTTCTCTCTTTAGCACTTTTAGCACTAGAAGTGGCTGCTCGAGCAGCCCAAGTCGTAGCAGCCCTAGCAGCAGCCTGAGCATTAGCCAAAGTAGTCATAACAGAAGCAGCCCAAGCAGCAGCCTGAGCAACCCGAGCAGCTCTATGAGCAGTCCTCCAAGCAGGCATTGAAGGAGCATCCTCAGACAGAACCTCCCAAGCAGCCTTAGCAGCCCTTTCTAGTTCTTCCTTTGAGACCGCTTCCCCGTTAACAAATCGGTCACACAGATCTAAAGCTCGAAGGGTATCAGGATGGAACCAACCTGTCTTCGTACAGCCTCGGCGTGCAACCCGAGCCACTACATAGACCATTCCCCTCCGCCCAAGAATCTCTTCATGTAGGAGTACCCCTACTTTAGCATTAGACGGAATCGATGCTTCAAACAACTCCATCACTCCCATCGGGAGTAGTTCGTCTGGGATAAGGTCGGAAGGCTCCCAACTCTCAAGGAGTTCTTTCGTAATGGTGATCATACCACCCTCATTATCCGTGGATCACCTCCAAAAGTCAACTGGTGTACTTTTGCCCCATGAAAGAGAAGCCTGAACCCGAAAGGAAAGGCTGGGTACCGGTCACTGAATGCCATCCCCCAGTCGATGAACCACTACTCGTCTACCATCGTGTAGATCGATACCCGAGCGGCGAAGTGCATAGCTGGGACGCACTCCTCGTTGCAAAGTACGATCGCACGTCTCATTGGTTAGTGGAATCGGATGCTGGCTATTGGGTACGCTTTTCCAAGTCCGAGCTAGTGACCCATTGGATGTATTTGCCCGAGCCACCCGGCTCTTTGAGGTCCCCATAAAAGAAGACCGAGCCAATCCTCCGCACACAAGGAGAACTGGCCCGGCCTAGCCCGTACGTGGAAGATGATTGGAGAACCACGCTCAGGCCAAACGGGAAAGTACTCCACCCCCACCCCGGTAGTCAACCTTTTTACAGCAGGCCGAAGTGGTTCGATTACCCCTGCGAGTCTCCCACCTCTTTGATGGCTCTCTCCATCTGAGTGGCCAACTGACGTAGTTGGTTGGTCGTAAACTTCCGAGCCAACGCCTGGAGCCTCTCTAAGGCTACTACGTATAAGATATGAGCCATCTCTTGAGCATCCTGGGCCTCATAGAGCGCCACCATCTCAGGGGTGGGTGGGAACCATATGTGCCCGTCAGCCCAACGAGTTTTCTTCGGGATTCGTACCCCACTGGTAAGAATGACCATTGTCTTGGTTACCCGCTCAACAGTGACCTCACGCCAACTACGACCCACTTGGTGGTACCACTTCGACCCAGCGACCGTATTTCGAACGGCTTCCTCAAGAATAGCGTTGCTCATACCTACTACACACCACCTGTGCCCTAGTCCTGAGAGACTTTTGAGGCAGACTCAACCTCTGACTCAAAAGTCCCCCTACTCAAAAACCTCTTGCATGACGCCTTGACTACAGTACCACTAAGGCGCCCCCTATGACGAGATTTCTCGTACAATTCGAGACCGAGGACGATCAAGCCCTCATCAAGGCCCTCGTCTTCCTTCAGGAGAACGGCTTCAACCCAACCCTTCAGGCAGTCGCGGATGAACCAAAGCCCGTAGCACGTATCCCGGTAGTGGCACGCCTCGACCGGGATACGGCGTGGATGAAACTCCTCTCCGCCTTGAAGCCGAACCCCAAGAAGGTCCTCCAGTTCATCAAGACCGGCCCCCCAAATGGTCTCTCCGCTAGGATGATCGCTGACCAGTTCAAGCAGAAACCAAACTGGTTCACCGGAGTCCTCAACGGCGGAATCCAACGTAACGTCAAGTCCGCCGGATTCCAGCTCGAAGACGTCGTTGTCATTACCCAGTATCGCGGAATGATCACCTACGCCCCCGGCCCAGAACTCAAACGCAGGGAGCTCAAAAGTCCCCTACCACCTTCACCGGCCTATGCCCCTATTGACGGTGACGAGGTCAATGAGGCTCTCCATCTGGGTGACTAGTTGCCGGAGCTGGTCAGCTGTAGTCCACTGAGCAATAGCTCGAAGCTTCTCTAGAGCTGCCAGGTAAGAGGTCATCGCGTCCTTCTTCGCCATGACCTCCAGAACTAGGTCCTGAGTGGGTGGAAACCAGATCCGCCCAGCATGATCACGACAGGTTGCCTTCGAGATGCAAGTGCCCCCCAGAAGCACAACCGTAGTCTTGGTTACCTTCTTGACCTCAACCGCATGCCACTTACCATGGATGCACTGATACCACTTTGAACCAGGTACCGTATTTCGAATGGCCTCTTCGCGATCAACTGCGTTCATGTTCTCTATTACGCTTGCCCCCTGCGAACCCATAACCAAAATCTATAGCGTTCGCCTGTGGTACCCCCAAGAAACTAGCTTTGGCTGGGGTACTGGGAAGTCGGCCAACATCAAGTACCCCATCCGGAACCCAGTGCTTGGCTCCCCATTCTATGAAACTTAAGCTGGGTTTGGAGTCAACTTCTAGATCTCCATTTGCTCGGCCAAGTACTCGTAGTCGTCAAGCTTACCATTGGCACGCGAGGCCCTATTCGAGGCTTCGGACGCCCCGTTGGGTGCACCAAGCTTGGCGCGAGCTGTGACGCAATCCTCGTCGCGATGCCACTGACCACGGAGCTGCCACCGGGATTGCTCTCGTAGAGTCAACTTCCTCCAACCCTGTTCTCTAGCCCTCTGGTAGAGCTGCCTTGAAGCAAGGCGATTCGCCTCACTCAGAGTGAGTCCAATCGCCGCAGTCCCGAAGTCGCGTGCCAAATCCTCGACATCACACCACGGTAGGAAACGGTAGTAGCGCGTCCAGTGCCATGTCAGGATATCTGCGGCCCGTACCGGGTCAGACAATCGATGTGAGTAGCGAACAAAAGACTGCGACCATAGCAATTCCTTGCCGGCGAACCGGTCACTCACCATGACCGTACAGGGAACTGTCTCATCAGCCGATACCTCAAGGCTAATTGGCCTCAAATCGCGAGCTTGCTCTTCTGGGAGCAGGCGAAATAGCATCCGAATCCGCCGAGTCCCGTCGAACTTACCAGTCTTGTTTGAGATCTCCAAAACCTGGCCCCATCGGCCTCGACCAGAAAAGAAATCGTCAACGACAACGACGTCAATGTCGCCCGTCGACACGCCTAGTAGCCCGGAGACTACGCCACGCATCGTACGTGACAGCCACACCACATTTTCTGTGGCCTCAAGGCTGAATTGGAAGGATGAAATCTCAACAGAACCCCGAACGATCAATTCAATTGGCTTTTTCATGTCCCATACCCGAGGTCAATTTCTCGGGCCTCCTAGTACGAGCGGTCAGTGAATCTCCGACAGGTCAATGAGGCTCTCTAGCTGAGTGGCTAGCTTGAGAAGTTGAGCAGGCGTAGCACGCTGAGCTGCCTCTCGAAGCTTCTCTACGGCCGCCTCGTAAGCAACCCTGGCGACCTCAAAGTCCTCGAACTGCTTGACGATGTTCTGAGTGGGTGGATACCAAGCCCAACCATCTTGGTCACGACAGTTCCTCTTCGAGATGCGAGTCCCCCCTTCGAGGTAGATCGTAGTCTTGGTTACCCTCTCGACCAAGCCCACTACCCACTTGCTATTCACGCACTGATACCACTTCGAACCAGGAACCGTGTTCAGGATGACAGCTTCTCGTTCGACTTTGCTCATGCCACCCTATTACGCATGGGCGCCTAGAGAACTCAACCAAATTCCTTAGGCCCGTCTCGTAAGCCACTCCCGACAATCGGCGAGTTGGGCTTTTCTCTCTTCCTTCTCACTAGGGACAGCACTAACAGCCGTTCGAATAACTGTTAGTGCCCTAGTCCGGGCACTAGTATCAACGGCAACAGCCCAAGCAACTCGAGCAGCCCCATGAGCAGCCTCCCAAGCATCCATTGAAGGGGCATCATCAGCCATTGAAGGAGCCTCAGAAACAGCCAAAGCAGCTGCCCCTAGCGCTTTAGCTGAGATCTCTTCCCCCTCAGCGTAACGGTCGCATAGGTCGAGAGCTCGAAGGGTAGCAGGATGGTCCCAACCTGTCTCTGTGCAGGCTCGGCGCGCAGCCCTAGCCGCCACGTAGACCATCCCCCTTCCCCCAAGAATCTCTTCACGTAGGAGAAGCCCTATCTTGTTCTCAGAGGAAATCGGGGCTTCGAACACCTTCAGCGCCTCCATTGGAAGTTGTTCACTCGGGATGAGGTTGGAAACCTCCCACCCCTCAAGAAGTCCACTCGTAAGAACGACCCCATTTCGTTCGGTTTGGCTCATGCCCTCTATTACGCACGAGCACCCGAACTCTCAACTTCTTTCTACTCTATCTATGTAAGTAGAGGACTACCCCATGAGGGTACGGGTTCCTACGGTTCTTACAACTACACGTAGGCAAGAACCACGCTCGTTACTATTGATTCGAGCGCGCTCGTCACTTACGTGTAGGCTACCTTATCTTTCGTACCTACCATAGCTAATCATACCCTCGCCTACATAGGTATAGACGTATGACAAACACTACCTCATATCTTATAGGACTACCCTACCTACACTTGCGCGAAGCGCCTGTTCTGGTGTGGTTATCCGACACCTACTACTTTCACAGTAAATCACGATGCGCCGAAGGCGCATCGTCGGATGTGTGTAGGAAACCTCACAACACAACTGGGGGTTGTGTAAAACACACAGTTCTGCAGGGAAACTGTGTGCTGTTTTCAAATGTGTAGTAAAAACACTGCACAAGTCAATTGCACGAAAGTGCCGTGATTTGTATAGTGTTTTGCCGTTTGTCGCGTTTATTTGGAATTTTAGATCAGGTGGGTTTGATATTCGGGAGGTCTGGTGATATACAAAACGGTCGGTCGGTGCTATACGAGCCCGTAGGCCGAGTGATATACAAAACCGAACCAAGAACCAAAGTGATATACAAGCCCACGGGCAGGCTTCGCAGGCCAATGGGCTTGTATATCACTGACCCAAGAGCCGGGATAATTTGTATATCACTGACCCAAGAGCCGGAAAGGAAAGTGATATACAAGTTCAAAGCTGCGGTGTATGACGGCTTATTCGAGCATGGCCGTCAAGAACTACACGAAAACTATACTCATTCGGGCAAGGGATGGGAAAGCACGGTCATGGGCGCTTCGCGCCAGTGAGAGTGGGAAGCGCCTATCGACTTGGATACGGGAGTCACTCAATGAGAGGGCTGGGTACAAGCCTGATGGGTTGTCATCTGAGTCCATCTCACCTGAGCCTGAGGTGGGACCTGAACCAGTTATCGAGCCTGAAGTAGGGGAGTCAACTTCAGAGTCTGAGCGACCAGTTGACGAGGGCACTCAAGGTTCACCTGTTGGGGTTGGAGCCTCTCTCATTACGGATGACGAGATGCGGGTGATACTTGATGACGTGTTGGGTAGGGGTTGAGCTACTGACGATGTTCTAGCTGGCTGAGATGTCATGTGGCTCCATTACGGTCGAGGGGGTCTTCTTGGTGGGTTGCCACTTGAAGGCATCGGGGAACTGAAGGGTACCGAGCTTGAGGGGTATTGCTTAGGGTTGAGGTGCCACAGGTCATCGTCTATACCAACGACAGTGCTGCGGTTGGTATTGGTGTTCCAAGACTCTCTAGGCTTGGTGGTGGCTTATGGGGAGGTGTTCTATCTTGAGGGTTGGCCTAGGGCGTGTCCGTAGGCGAAGTAGAAACCGACTGTGCTATTCTGGCCGAGTCTTTGTCCTTCGATGGCGGGACAGTAAACCAAAAGCTTGCGTTTGCCTACGCGTTTTAGTACACATAGGCGTATGACAGCATTTGCCCTTGGAGACATCGTTCTCGTAGCACGTCAACCGAAGGATATGATGGTTCACATTGTTGGCGAGGTAGGAGTCATTGAATCCTTGACCTCTACCCATGCATCGATTACGTGTTTGAAGCTTGACGGTTCGATGTCGGGGTGCGGGGCTGTTCTACTGGACTGTCTTGAGCACGAGACCCGCTCTCATTGGAGGCGAGCCAAAGAGATTCGGGACGCGAACGCTGCACAGAGCTTTGCCGAGGGTATGGAGCGGACCGAGAGATACCGTGCTCGAATGGCTGCACTGTCGGCCAAGTATGGGATCTCGGTTGAGAACGTGAAAGCTCTCTACTCGGACATTGTAGCGCTGAATAATCGGGGGTGGTGGTCGTAATGATGTACCGAGTAACGTACAACGTCTTTCTATCCTCTTCTGGTGAGCGGGTTACGGGTAGCCAGGTCATTGTTGAGGTCTCGGTCGAGGGTGGGGAGGATGTCAATGACGTAGCCTATGGGGAGGCGTCCAACTTGTTGGTTGAGAAGTTTGTCGTAGGTGGTGGTGAATCTCTTGGACCGCCTGTATCTGTTGAGAGGCTATGATGGACGAAGTGATTGAGCTACTGGAGAAACGTGGGGCTTGTGATTCATCTCTTGATTGGTTGAGCGGGTTACCTTTGGGGACGACACTTCAAGAGGCGTGGGAGCGATGTGAGAATGGGTCATGGCTTCTTTGGTTACTTGTTCGAGTCTACCCTAAGAGTGCGGCTTACCACCAGTTCATACTCAGGGTAGCGAATCGGGCAATCGAGGTAGCCGGCGGTGACTCTGTTCTTGTCCAAGTTGTCCGGGACAAGGAAGTCTGGTGTCAAGTGGCAACACCTTTGGAGTTGGAGTCTTCGATAACGTGGTCGAAGGATGCAGCTTGGCAAGCGAGCCTTTCACTTGTGTGGGACCGTTTGGGTAAGGGGCGCTCGCCCGAGTGGTTTGCAGAGCTGAGGGCTCGGGCAGATGATCTTCGTTCTCTCTTCAGCAGGCCGGATCTGAGCTTAGTTCGCAAGGGGAAGTCGTGAAGTTTGGACCTTTCTCATGCCCCTTGGAGTTTGTTTGTACAAAAGAAGCGAGGTAGCCGTGAAGTTTCAAATCGTAACCTACAACCAGGCTCAAAGGCTGTGTTGTTACCCTTCAACAAGTAAGAAGCGCTACTTAGCGATGACTGTTCCGTTTGGGCTTCAGGGCGAAGAACCTTTTCGAGCTGAGGGTGATACTCGGGAGGAGGCCAAGGCGAACCTGATAGTCTTGGTTCAGCGGTTCCTTGACGATTACCCTGAGCTTGAGGTAACTGAGGTTGACCTTCAACCAAGTCACGTTTGACAAGGGGGCGAGCACCGAGGGAAGGTTGGGAGTCTCAGGGGAAGTACTCGAAGGCTTCCCCTGTTAGGGGGATCAACGTCTGACTTCTTTGATGGGGAGGCCTGGAAGCGGAAGAACGTGGTCATACTTCGTCATTGGAGATCAGGATATAGGGCTGACCTTCTTCGTAGCCGAAGTCTTCGCCAGTAATGTCGGCCTTGGTTGGTTCAACCTTGTCTATGATGAAGGGCGGAGCGTCTATGTGGACGAGGTAGAAGACCTCCAGGTCACCTGGGTTGGATTCTCGTATGGTTTGAAGTCTTTGGATGAGGTTATCGAGTGTCATGGTGGCAAACTACAGGGATCCAGTGCGGATGGTACGGGACATCCGGGCTCACGTCCATGAGCATGGGCATCGAGTTCAGCCGGCGGACGACCCAATGAGGCAGATGCTTGGGTACATGTGTCCGACCTGCGAGGTGTTTTGGACGTGTGGGTTACTGGCGCTTCGGGAGCTGGACGAGGCACGACTTATGGGCACACCTCTGACGGGTGTGGTTCAGAGGCGGGACGTACGGGAGCGGCTGACGGCCTACCTGAACTGGGAGCTTGACGACCCTCGGCCTACAGAGCCCTCAAAAGTTCCTGTTTTAAGTCGATACAAGCGGCCATGGGTGGTATAGAATTGGCTATTACGATGGTCTATGAGTTCAAAGCCAATGGGAAAGTCATTTACGGATATCGGTTCGATCATCAACTACTTCAAGTAGTTGATGGGATGGAGCCCGTGTGCCAGTCAAACTCTTCCCATGTAGTTGTACCGGGCGGGCTCTACTGTCCCCAGTGTGGTTCAACGGTGAAAAAGCGGGATCGGATGGTGCCTTCGCCAATCGTAGTCGAGTATGCTACTCAGTATGGGATGTCCATTGACGTGGCGCTATCTACTCTTCTCAACTGTCAGCATCAAGTACCTCAGCAGTGGTTTGATCCGAACGATAGTGAAGACTGGCTATTTGGGGTTACGGTCGTGGATGGAGGGGCGAACACTTGCACGGAGTTCTACCCGTTTTGGCATCCGGATCGAATCGAGGGCTTAGAGAAGGCGGTTCTGCTCTTCACTGACCTCGGATTGGATCCCGCAGGGGCGAAGTACTACCTCTTAGTGAAACCGTCATGACGGTGTTAAGTGCACTCATGACTAACTCGAAAGCAGTGCCGAACCAAGTCATCTATCAAGGGGTGCTGGATGATGGACAGATCATACTCACCTCTGTCCATCATCCTTCGGAGTATGTGAGTGAGGATGGGAAGGTGGTCATGACGTGTGAATCTGTCGAAGAAATCCCACTAAACAGCAGTTTCCCAGAACCCAAGACCCACTCCCAATCTTAACACAAAGGTCTCTGTGGACATAGTTGTACAGAAATAAGAGAGGTGGTTACCCAGTGACTAATGCACCTATTACTCCATGCTAAGTATGACTCAACACCTAAATGAGGATTCAAGTCCAAGGGTACATTCCGCCCTAAAGAAACCTAAGAAGCTTAAAGGACGTTCGAGAGTTGACAAGGATTGCAGGTTAGTCTCGAAAGGTTACTTGGTACAATGTACTCTGAAGTTCTAAGGTATTTAGCAGTTGGGCTGGGTGGGTACTCCCTGGCTTTGCTGACGATTGCGGTGATCGATTGGCAGGCGAATCGCATTCGTCGACGGCGTGGCTTTTGGTCAATCTCGCCCGATGGTTCCGACGTGATGTGGCAGAAGGGCGATTTGAAGCTTCACTTTTCTATGATCTCTCGTGAAATTCAGCAAGAGCAACCAGTCCAGACGCAACGTAAAGGGATGGACTGAAAGGATACTTTCAGGGCATGGCCGACCTATTACGGATCTGCATCTTCATCGGACTGTGGGTCTGCGAAGTCTATCTCTGTCGTATGCTTTATCGAGCGTGTTGAAAGAAGGTGGTCTTCGAGTGATCCTAGTTCGATTGGGCTCGAAGGACCTTTGACTCAGTAGGCATCAATCTCGACAGTGAAGTCTCCGGGGCTAACGGGTGAGTTAGATTCTAGTTGTACTGCGAGGAATGAGGCTCGTTCGAACAGTATAGAAGATTTGTAATTCTCTGCCATAGTGATCCCGTTAGTGATGCTCACACTCACTGGAGTGTGGATCCCCTGTCCGGCGATACCACTCAAGGACTTGAGTGCCGTTGCCTTAACCACAGTGGTGCCTAAATCTGTGTTCCTAACTACGATGGAGATCCCTTGCACGATGGTATCTTGCTGGAAGCGGTAGAATACCTGGGTACTGTCCAACGCGGTCTGCAGTCCTTGCCATAGGTACCTGATACCATTAGGCAGGTTACCTCGATAGCCATACACGAAAGTATTTGGTCTCGTGTATGTTGAGAAAGGCTTGCCATTGGTACTTTTCGTAACCAAGTCAACACCAGGCCCGACGTTGATGCCATTGGGCACGTTACCCGAGAGCGGTAGGAGTTGAAGGATATCCGATCCGTTGTACTTGGGCACAAACGTTAGATCATCTGTATCCACAGTACCCACGGTAGTGCAGATGAATGCGTGTCCTTCATCTGTACCACCCTCCACAGTTATGTAGGCATTGAAGGAAGTTGTTCCTGCGGGCATATCCCCAGCCCGAGTCCAGGCTCCAGTCGAATTGTAGGTCCAAGTACCATTGTTTACTGCACTTGTGGCCTGATCCAAGAATAGGCGATCTCCTTCGGCGGGCGTGTAGGAGCCTTGAGCTGCTCTAGATCCTGTAGGGGATCCCCCTGTATACCTGGCCATCACGGGCAACTTGAGATCTACCCCGCTATAGGTGTGTCTCCAGGTTAGAGGATCTGTGCCAACTGTGGCTGGGTAACTAACACAGAGCCACTTTTGGGACGCGAAGCTTCCTTCTTGCACCTCTATCCAAGATCCACTGGCATTGCTGCCAAGGGGCATATCTGCCGCACGGGTCCAAGCCTCACTAGCAACTATCCAAACAGAGTTCTGGGTTTCTGTGTTTTGACTTCCGAGGAGGATTCGGTCACCAGCGACCAGTGTGACTCCTTGAATGGTTTGGATCCCTGATAGAGTCGTGTTCACAAGTGAGAACAGGCGTACCGAGGGGTTAGTAGTTGGTGATTGATAGGGTACTCCAGATATGGAGGTTGTTCTTAGCTGGATTTGGCTGTTGTTATTCTCACAGCAAACCCCAGTGTAGTTACCCGCTGAGGCCAAGTCTCGTGGGGCGGCAACGTAAATGTTTGAGTCTCTCCAGGAGATCTGACACCCGGAGCCTGTCGGGGGCAAGTAGATCCCGTACTTGTGGCCATTCCCGTTGGAACGGAGATTCATTGTGCTACTTCGAGTTTGATTGAAGCTGAACGTTGCTGGCCCAAGGATACCGGTACCTGTCACGTAGAGGCCATACACGTTGGTGGTACTGCCCGTCGAGACTGTGGCGTTATCTATATTGAGAACGCAAGTTCTGATCTTCGATGTGATTGACGTCGTACCCGGGAGCTCAAGTAGTACTAGGTTAGCCGTATCTGATGTTGACGTTAAGTTCAGGGTCAGATCCTCTATACGAGAATTCTCCCCCATCGTGATCATTGTAGCGCTTACAGAGGTAGTGAGTGTGATGCTGCACACTTGCAAGCTGAATCCACGCATTGAGCAGGTGGCGGGCATTACGAACCCGGCAGCGATAGTATACCGCCCCGGTAAGAGCCACATAGTCACTTCCGTGAAGCCATACGTATTGATGTAGGCGATGGCGGCTTCAACTGTTTTGAAGGGTAATCCGTTGATCACTCCCGTTGAGTCATTCCCGTTGACGTCATCGATGATGATGACGTCACCAAGGCTAAAGGAGTTGGGTCCCCCGGGGACGTTGAGCTTTCGGATGATAGTCCCGAAGTCATCACGAGCGAGTTCTTGTGGTGTAACTGTCATATTATCCAACCCTTACTAAGAACTCTAAAGGCAAGGCCACTGTATTGATGAAGGTGGTCTCTGTGAAGGTAGCGTTGTGGATGATGTCTACGGCACCTATAGAGGTTAACCACGTGACTACCGAACCCGTAACAACCTTTTTGAGAGCTGCTGCGTTGGGGTAATACCCTAGGTCATGGTGTATCGTTGCTGAGTTCCCTGGGCCCGGGAAGGCCGCTAGAGAGAGGATCTCGTTGAGCCTTAGCTTACCCACCTTCTCGAACTGATAGAGATCACCTTTTTGAGCGGATCGAATGACTTCTGAAGTGTCGGGCAGGTAAACACTACGTCCCGCCCCAATGTACTGGTCCTCAGCTCTCCGGGCCTCGGATTGACCCTGCCGAATGAGTCTTAAGTCCTTCAGGTAGATCGGAGCATTGGTGAGATTCGTGACTTTCATGAAACCCCAGATGTAATCTCATCAGAGAGTTATCTGACCTAGGGTTACCTGGTCTAAACCCTTGATATACTTATACTAATCCTAAGCCTGGTAGGTTTCCGTAGCTAGCGACATAGGTTTTGACTTCTAGAGGAAATCACGTAGGATGGTTAGCTACTCGAGCACAGAAGTGACCTCAAAGTATGAAAAGTGACAACCTTGATGTTCGGATGCGACGGCTTGAGTGCTATCATGCGCTGGAAGTCTTACCTGGTGCCTATCCCATTGTTCGTGTTGATGGGCGGAGCTTCACGAAGCTGACCCGAGGAATGGAGCATCCATTCGATGTGAAGTTTCACGAGTGCATGGTGGCGACGGCGAAGGCTTTGTTGATTGAGTTAGGTGGACTCTATGCATTCACGGAGAGTGACGAAATTTCGGTTCTACTGCCTCGTGATACGGATCTATTCGGTCGCGAAGTGGAGAAGCTTGTGTCGGTCTCTGCGGGGATAGCGTCGTCGACCTTTTCGTTGGAGCTGGGCAAGCCTGGTCACTTTGACGGTCGGGTCTGGGTGGGGATCTTGGAGAACGACGTGGTCGATTACTTCCGATGGAGGCAGTCGGATGCCTTTCGCTGTTGTCTGAACTCCTGGTGTTACTGGACGTTGAGAAAGGCTGGGAAGAACGCCAAGCAGGCGACGGAGGTCCTTGAAGGTCGGAGTTTCTCGGCCAAGAACGAACTACTCTTTCAGCATGGGATCAATTTCAACAAGCTCGCTACCTGGCAAAAGCATGGTGTCGGTCTCTATTGGGAGGACTTCGAGAGGACTGGGTTCAACCCCAAGACCAAGGCACCCACGACGTGCACTCGTCGGAAGGTTTTGGTGAACCGGGATCTACCACGGGGTTTGGAGTACGTTAACCTCGTGCTACGGGTAGGTGGGTTATGAACAGTTGGATTTCAGCTAGAACGCTCTTTCAGCCAAACAAGAACCCTCGTCCCAGTACTTCGCAACGTAGGAGACGAGAGTCCTCAAAGATTTGAACCTAGCATCCACAGTACAATAACAACGGTAGACTTCAAGGCTCCTAATGGAGCCTTAGTGACCCTGCACATAAGCGAACAAGAGTTGGAACAACTCCTCCCGTTCTTCACTGAACCACCCGTACCAAAAACAACAAAGACGATGTACCCATCAAGGTATCACCGGGTGCCAGTGATCTAGATCGTCTCAAGTGCTCGATTGAGCGCAAAGCGAATCACTCGTAGATCTCGCTCCGTTAGCTTCATGGTGAATTCTTTTCCCTCGTTGCTATCCATGTTAACAACAACGTCAAGGATGTTGGGCAACTGAGGTCCAAGTAGGGCGGTTACCTTGTCCCGTTGGATCTCTATGGCGGAACGGACTAGGTCAGCATTCGCCACCGTCGAGAACTCTGGATCATACACATCGGATATTGGTCCTGGCATGCTCAGTACCGTATCTGAGAACGTGTTCAAACTTACGTTAGAGTAGAACTCTCAGTTTGAAGCTATGCGAACCAGATTTTGTGATCTTACCTTCACAGTAAGCCTCCGGCTAGTACGGTAATAGCGCGAATGCAGTGCCCCTTCGGGCACTGCATCATTCGACGATCGGGACACTTCCTAAGTAAACTTAGGCATAGCCTTCGATCCATCGATTCACCAATTTCGAGGAATATCGACATTCCTCGACCATTTTGTCCTGGAACGTCCAGGTGATCTAGGAACTACTTTCCCCGAAAGGATCAAGTCCTCTTGGTGTTTGGTCAACTTGATTTTCCTCAAGTCTTTTACCACAGCAAGGAAGTGCGCGGAACGCGCTGTTTCGTGCCGTGAACCCGATAGACTTGCTTTTCAAGGACCCATCAGATCTACCACTTTACGGAATTATGACCTGAGGCCGGTATGCTAAATCCGATTGGAATTCTTGTCAAGTTGAAAATGATCGGGTAACTTTGATCAGGTTTGGAGTCAACTGCTACGACCCTAACCCACCCCCAGGTCTAAAGTCCACTCCAATGCCCACGTCCACGTTCGAGAACCAAGATGACATGATGAAGACCATCACCGAGAACGAACAAGGGAAGCCGGTCGAGGTTAATGCTTTGACCTTCGATGAGGAGTACCCGTTCGCGACCTCGCCGTTTGACGAAGAGCCTAGGCTACCGGAGATGCCACGTGACCACACGGTGATGCATAAGACGGTCAGTGGCAACGGCGTAGTAGGACGATTGAGGAAACCATGAGTCACGAGATGAAGAACGGGTCAACCACTTGACCCGTTCTTATCGGTTAGCGAGCCTTCTTCCGAAGGGCTTCGAGGGCTTGCTTGGCGACGTTGAGTTCGGTTTCCACGTCACTCTCCGAATCGACGTCATGCTCACTCGCAGCGAAGCAAGCGTGCTCGATTCTGAGTGCTATCTCGCGCAACATCTCGCATGGGAGATCCAACCCCCTCCCAAGCTTCCGGATTGCTCCGATGGTAAGCCAATTCACGAACTCGGGCACCGTCCTGTAGTGGTTGGGGAGGGTACATGCAGACCCAACGAATTCGCTGGCAACCACGGCGTAGGGCTCCAAACCTACGCAACGAAATGCCTCGGCCAATGTGGTTCGAACAGCTTCGTCAATCTTCTCTGCTGGGTCGTACATGCTAAGTACTACGCACGATGGGGTGAGAACTCAACAACAAAAAAGTGGTATTGCCAGTGCAACCTGAGTATTAGTTTTTGGGTTTGGGGCCGTTTCAACCCCAGGTGGAGAAGCCTCGAAGGGGTTTGGGTGGTACTGGTTTTGCACCTTGTAGGGGGCTTGGACTCAACGTTTCTTGGCCTTGGGGTGGGTGCAAGTAGGTGTGTGACCGTCGACCTCCTTAGCGCGGCAGAAGTAGCAGGTTCTGCCTTCGAAGATCCCTATCGTGGACCACTCGGGGGGAGTCCGACGGATCCTTGCGTCCTGGAAGTACTGTTCGGTTTTCCAAACAGGCGAGTTTCCGTTCCAAGAGATGAGCGCTTTACCCTCTTCAAGATTCACCTCGAGGACTTGGATCTTCCAGACCCTCATTACAGACATGGTGGTATTTCCAGCCCTCTCCTTGTGGCAGTCGTAGAGAACATCCCCAGTCTTCAGGCTTTTGATTGCAATTGACATGTTCTATTATACGTTCGAAGGTAGGGGAACCTCAACAGCTCCCTGTCGATTTCGATCTCTTCCAGGAAGCTGTTGAAATGTTGCAATAGAGTGCGAGTAGTTTAAGGTCTCACCGGAGAGGCTTGGCATAGTAGTGCCAAGCGTGGTTCGAGTGGTTCATGAAGTCAGCTTCCTTCACAGCATCCTCATAGGGCTTGGGATCAGATGCGATGAAGCGTGGGTTCCCCTTGTGTCCGATGGGCTCGCAGAAGACCCCGTAGAGGCCTTCTGGTCGATTCCCTACCATTAGGGTCCAATTGGGATCGGGGGTTGGTGGTTGCGGGTTCACGGCCTCGGTGATGGCTTGAATGACACGCTCATCCTCAGCTTCGCGGATGCTCTGCTTTAGGTAGCCTTTTTCAAACTCTTTGACCTTGGGTGGGTCCACGGTCTCGTTCTTGTGACGATCCTTACCAGTAAGCAAAGGATCGTTCTCGGTGATGGCTGCATAGACCTTTTCGGCCGCCACGAGAGGAGGTATGCGACCATCTTTGACCCTCATGAAGTAGGTTCGGAGTACGTCCTTGATGACCCCCCCTTGAGAGAACGGATAGGGCTCTAGTCGCTTGGCCATATCGAAGGCGTATTGGGCGAGGTACCCATTCGTGTAGGATACCTCGATGGCTATGGACTCCTGAACCAGCTCCTCAACAACCCCTGGCGTTAGGTGATCTCGCATGAGATCGTAGAGAAAACTCGTAAGCCGGCTTCGAATATTGACACTACCACTTCGTTCACGCAGGTCTTTGTTGGACATCGGAGTGGTAGTTACACCGGGGAGGGACCCGAGGATTCAAAAACTCAACTCCCGGGGTATCGACTTGGCATGAAAACCATACCCCATGTGATCTCTATCCTCATCATCGTGGCTTGGCTGCTCCCTTGGACGAACGAGGCAGGCACCCAAAGGGCCTTGAAGTACAATGGGTTCACTGATGTACGGACCAAGGGGCATAGCTTTTTTACCTGTATGGACTGGTCAGCTACGGAGTTCGAAGCAACCAACCCAGCAGGGCTGCCACGGGTGACGGGTACCGTTTGTTGTGGGCTCGTCGTCAAGGCTTGTACAATCCGGTGGTAACTTCGAACGGCTGTCTTTGACTTGGAGCGAGTAAGGTGCCAAAATCAACCTATGCTCAAGGAATTTCTCAGATCTGCGACCTCGATTACGATACTTCGAATCGAGGGCACAGATACTATTCAGGTTTTCTTCGAAGGAGCTGCTAGCCCCTATCCTGAGCTAGCAGCTCAACAGCCAAACGAGTACAAGGGAGTCGTATTTTCTGTCGAGACCCGGCGAGGATATGCAGAAGAGTGGTTGAAGGTCAACCACTTTTCAGGAAAAGTTCGGTTGATAACCAAGTCAGGCGCTTCCGAGATTCGGCTTTAGACCCGATGGTTGTTCGGGGGGCTCTGGTAAGATCATCCTCGAATGATCTACTCATACCAGGTTTTAGTATGAGTAGAATCACTAATGCCCAAGACTTGTCGAGAGAGTTGCAGCGACTTCAGGATGTGTGTCAGCAGCCCAATCCTAGTCGAATGGAATTAGCTGTTAAGCTCCAGCGGTTGGCCCATCAACTTGTTGATTCAGGGCATGATATTCAGGCTACTCTCGTACATTACCCCAAACCGGTGAATTTCGAGGAGGTACTCAAGCAGCGTTGGGCACGAGAGCTTATGGAACTTCTCAATTGGTGGTTCAGTACTCACGAATAAGGATGAGTTTTTGGTAAACTATTGATTGGTCTTGGCAGTTGATGACTGACCCAATAGTTCGACAGGTGGTGAGCAGGTATCTGAGGGTTCGAGCAGTTGACTTCAAACTTACAAAGTTGATCAAGGCCGCTAATTATTCCGGTGTATGTAATTAGATGAAGAAGAGTCGGTTCTTCATGCTGCACCCCGAGTGTAACCCAGGGAAACTAGCCTCCCTTGAAGCCCTCCATGTCGAATACGTCTCTTACGTTCGGATCTGCGTCCAGACGATGCTTGAAGCTCGTAGGCTGACTTTACCTCGTTCCAAGAAGCAAGAGTTCTTTCCACGAGCTGAGAAGCTCACATCTCAGATTGAGAAGAACGCCCGAGACCACGCTATTCAGATCGTGAGTACTTGAGCTAAATCAGTCTACGTCCGGAAGCTCAAGACCCACATTCGATTGGCTTTCAAGAGGGGTGAAATCACCGAGGACTTCCGAAAGCAACTCTACACAGTAGAGAAGTATCTGGTTCATGAGCCAAGGGACACTGTCTCCCAAGAAGCTATCGATCTGTATTGGACTTGGCTCTCAGACCCAGAAGTAGTGGGAAATTTCCCAAGCGTGTCCAATCGGATTCCAATGAGGATGTCGGAAAACACTTGCTCATTGGAAGATCCAGAAGAAACTGTCCACGCTGATTTTTGGCTCAAGATCTCAACCTTGGTTTCGCGTAAGCTTGCCTGGTTACCATTGGTTGGTAACCCTTATGTGAGGAAAGCTTCCGATGTTTCCAAGGGAATCCATGCGAGGAAAGACCGAAAGGGCCGTTGGCGTTTTGAAGCGGTTGATATCAAGGAGTGGCTCGTTCTGGAAGCTGAGCCAGAGTTACCTCGAGTAGGAGTCGACGTTGGGCTGAACGTAGTAGCGGCTACTTCGAGTGGACACACGTTTGGGGCTGACCTTCAACCAAAGTTCAACCAGCTCTACAACAAGGTCAGGGCGGTTCGCTCGAACCGCCAGAGACAGAATCTTAAGGACAACTCACCCAGGCTTGACCGCCTAGAGTCCAAGCTTTCTGGGCTTACTAAGAGTATCACAGGACGAGTATCAAATGAGCTTCTTCTAGCTTATCCAGAATCGGTCTTCGTTCTTGAAGACCTTGATCTCTCTGGATGTCGAGGTCAGAAACGTTTTTGTTATCGGGCTTTAGCTCACGCTCTTGAGTCAAAAGCCCCGACGGAAGTTGTCAATCCGGCCTATTCGTCTCAGACATGCCCGTCATGCGGGCATGTCTCCAGACTTAACAGGTCTGGAACCAGTTTCGTCTGCCGCCAGTGCGGCAGACGTTCACATGCTGATGTGGTGGGAGGGATCAATCTGCTCAGACGTTCTGAGAGCAAACAGATTGGTCTCGATGATCATCCGTCGGAAGTGAAGGAAGTGCTTGTGAGGCTATACTGGAATCGAGGTAATCTCGGTCGGGAGTGTCCACAGGACTTCTTGAATAAGTTCGCGCCATTATCGTATGGCCGCAGGCTTACTACCAGAGCATCGCCCCGCAAGGGGCAGGCTGGCACAGCCTCTAATCAGGTAGCTGCTTGAGCTTAGTAAGTTTGAGCAACTTCTTGAGTACGGTCTTATGCATACCTCATAATGTATGAAGACCATCCAACGAGTTAATAACCGATTCATCCAGGCTTCCCAAAAAGCTGACTTCGAAGCCAACCTCTTCGCAGTCCTCAAAGACAACCCAGAGGCCATAGATGAGGGTATCCTCGAGGGCGAAAATGCCTCACAACGCTACCATAAAAACGATCCTTACGAAACAATCAAGGAATTCAAACGCTACGACCCTGAGGGCTACCAAAGGGCCTTAGAACGCTCCAAAAAAGAGCTGCTTAATAGACTTGGCAGAATCAACTTTGGCCAAAAGGGTCCAATCGTTTTCCGTGCCCTCTCACTCCAAAACCCACAAGACTTCACCGAGAAACTACTGACATCACAAACACACGTTGGTATCTATTGGTCCTTCACTAGAGGTATGGCAAGGCCTTACTGGGCCAAAGCACCTACCCACAAAACGGTCATCCTCGAAGCCGAATTGCCCCCACGCTCTATCGACTTTCTTCAACTCATTGAGGCCAATACCACTAGAGCCTTCTCTCAAGACGAAAACGAAATTACCGCACTACCAAGTACCCCAGTCTTCATCCTCAACATCGTCTTCGAAAACCAACTCACACCAGTCAACCGTATGCATAAAACCTAGAAGACATGCAAATCTGACTCAGGGTTCTTCGGGTAAGGATTAACGGATTACACGGTCAACATGAAAAGTCATAGATATCGCGATAGAGGAAGCATTCCGACGAGCTGCTATTGAGCGACGGGGTTATACCGGGAGGAGCCTCGGATCTGGGCTACCGTTTATAGTCAAACTGAGAACCTTCGAGTGGTCTCTACGAAAGAGGAGGATGGTTTAGTGGCTCTTGAGCCCTTCTTAGAGGATTTGGGTAAGGCTCTATCTAGTTGGTTCTATGTGGACTCCATACTAGAGGCTTCTCGCTGAGGCGGGTATTTGTAGCCTGAGCATGGGGCGACAATTCGATGCTCTTGGGCCACCCGCAAGGTTTGAGGGACTTCTCCGGGACCTAGAGACAGTACTTTGGAAAGGGTCATTGGGTGGCTGATTATACTGATCCAGTGCAGATGATACGGGACATTCGGTATCATGTTCGGTTGACGGGTCATCGGGCTATACCTGGGGATGATCCTCGTCGTGCGATGCTTGGGTGGATCTGTTCTACGTGCGAGGAATCTTGGCACATAGGGTTGGAGGGATGGCGGGAGTTGGATTTTAGGCGGCTCTACGGGCAGAACTTCGCGGATCGGTCTGCCTTTCTGGCTTACCTGAATGGTGAACTGGAGGGTCCGGACAGTTTGGGGCCTCGGGGATCTTGTCTCTTGTGCACGGATCCGATTGAGATGGTTCAGTGCATCCGGACTCATGTGCTTCGAGAAAGGCACTCGGTGGTGCCTTCTGACAACCCATTAGGGCTGACGATGGGTTACACTTGTGTTGAGTGTAATAGGGATCTTTCTCGGATTCCGCGGGTCTCTACCTGGTACACTCACTTACGATTCTTGAAGTCGTTGTCTACCTCTGGAAAGGAGGCTGACCTTCTTCGAGGCGCACTACAAGGGCCAAGGTTACGGGAGCTGCTGACTGACTACTTGAATGATCTAACTGAGTTAGACCTTGGTGTAACTCTTCCCTTTGTAATAGATCGGTACCATCGACCATGGGTGATTTGATTCAGATCCAGGTTCGAGTTGTTGAGGATCGAGTTGTTGGGATTTTCACATCCGGGTTCAGTCTATCAACCTCCAAGCTCTATTCCAACAAGGAGGCTTTGGCCCGCCTTAGGGATGCCTCAAGCGACTGGAAGATAGTGGTTCCTAGTATCATTGCCTACTTGATAGAACAGTATCCAGATGAGGCTTGGGGTATCAATGTATTGGTGGGTCAGGTAGTGGTCCGCAGGTTTGAGTCAACTCTGACTCCCGTGGTTGTTGAGACGTCCAGGCGGAGTCGATACAACCACGGGAGTCGGTGATCTGATTGCCCAATTCGTTGGGACAGCAGAGCGCTCCTTTCCTTTCCTTTCCTTTCCTTGACTCAGTTGTACAAGTTCTAGGATGTGAACCTTAGAGATTTGGCGATTTGATCTGGTGTAGCTGCTCATCGTTATGAGCAGCCTACCAACCCCCCTAGAGCTCTTGAAACAAAAGCATGCGGATCTGTTCAAAGGCCTTCAGTTCAGCTCCAAAGACAACAAGATGGCTGGGAAGGTGCTCAAGAAAGACGGAGAGGAAGCCGCCCTAGCGTTTCTGAGTGAGCGAGGGGTATCAAGGGGCGAGCTCCCAAACTTTCGACCTCCGGCTAAGACCTTGGTAGTTGCGCAGAGTCGACCTTTTGAGGAGTTTCCAATTTACCGAGTGAGTGAGGCTATTCAGCTCTATGTTTACAGCCTTTCTGTAAAGGAGTTGGAGACAGTACCAAGCGGATCTAGTACCAAAAAAGAGCATCAACGGTTCTTTCAAGATAGTTCAGTACCTGATTTTGGATACACATCAGTCCAAGGTCTGAACAAGATCTTTGGTCTCGCCAGGGGAATCTATCTAGGAGTGATCACGAGGGGGGAGAATCAACTCCAGAAGGCCAAGAGTAAGCACGAGGCACTCAACAAAAAGCGTAGGGCTTCGGGGGAGGCAGAGACGGAGTTTGATCCAACCCCTTACGAGTACATGACTCCTGAGCGTAAGTTGGCAAAGCCCCCTGGAGTCAATCACAGCATCATGTGTTATGTGGATATTAGTGTAGATGAATTTGACTTTAGGAACCCAGATGGCATTGTCTTACCCTCTGAGTATGCTGGATACTGTCGTGAGATCAATACTGCGATTGAGAAGGGTACTGTCGATCGATTAGGTCACTTGAAGGGGGGCCCTGGGTATATCCCAGGGCATCAACGGAAGGAGAGCACGACAGAAGGTCCTAAGATCAACTTCAGGAAGGGCAGGATTCGACGGTCTTACACAGCTCTCTATGCGAAGAGGGACTCTCGTAGGGTTAGGCAAGGTAAGCTAGCTCTACCCTCTTACCGTCATCACATGATGCGATTGAACAGTAATGCCGAGAGTGCCATCCTGGCAGTGATTTTCTTCGGTAAGGATTGGGTAGTGTTCGATCTTCGGGGTCTACTTCGAAACGTTCGATGGCGTAACTTGTTTGTTGATGGGTCAACCCCCAGCACCTTGCTCGGCATGTTCGGGGATCCAGTGATTGACCCCAAGCGTGGAGTTGTGGCCTTCTGCTACAAGGAGCAGATAGTCCCAGTTGTTTCGAAGTCGATCACGAAGATGGTCAAAGCACCGGAGTTATTGAACAAGCTCTACCTAAAAAGTGAGGATCCCTTAGTTCTAGTGGCTATAGATCTAGGTCAAACTAACCCTGTGGGGGTTGGAGTCTATCGAGTGATGAATGCTAGCCTCGACTATGAGGTTGTTACTCGGTTCGCCTTGGAGTCGGAACTACTCCGTGAAATTGAGTCCTACCGACAGAGAACGAATGCATTCGAGGCTCAGATCAGAGCTGAGACTTTTGATGCAATGACTTCAGAAGAACAAGAGGAGATTACCCGGGTTAGGGCGTTCTCAGCATCGAAGGCGAAGGAGAATGTGTGCCATCGATTCGGAATGCCTGTTGATGCCGTGGATTGGGCTACAATGGGATCAAATACCATTCACATAGCCAAATGGGTGATGCGTCACGGTGACCCAAGTTTAGTTGAGGTGCTCGAGTACAGAAAAGACAACGAGATCAAGCTAGATAAGAATGGGGTACCCAAGAAAGTCAAGTTGACGGACAAGAGGATTGCCAACCTGACCAGTATTAGATTGAGGTTCTCCCAAGAGACCAGCAAGCATTACAACGATACGATGTGGGAGCTGAGACGTAAGCATCCGGTCTACCAGAAGTTGTCCAAGAGCAAGGCAGACTTCTCTCGTCGAGTGGTGAACTCCATTATTAGGAGGGTCAATCACCTAGTTCCACGAGCGAGGATTGTATTTATCATCGAGGATCTGAAGAACCTCGGCAAAGTGTTTCATGGAAGTGGAAAACGCGAGCTCGGTTGGGATTCCTACTTTGAACCAAAGAGTGAAAACCGATGGTTCATCCAGGTGCTTCATAAGGCTTTCAGCGAGACTGGTAAGCATAAGGGGTACTACATCATAGAGTGTTGGCCAAACTGGACTAGCTGCACATGCCCTAAGTGCAGTTGCTGTGACTCTGAGAATCGCCATGGTGAGGTATTCCGGTGCTTAGCCTGCGGATATACTTGCAATACGGATTTTGGTACAGCCCCAGACAACCTAGTCAAAATTGCTACTACAGGTAAGGGTCTGCCCGGGCCGAAAAAGAGATGCAAAGGGTCCAGTAAGGGGAAAAACCCTAAGATCGCTCGATCGAGCGAAACCGGTGTATCTGTTACCGAATCAGGTGCACCAAAGGTCAAAAAGAGTAGCCCAACTCAAACGAGTCAGAGCTCCTCGCAATCTGCGCCCTAAGTCACCTAGATCATTGATAACTCCAGGAGCTAGGATCCAATCCTTTTTGATTGCCCAATTCGTTGGGACTACCCCAAAAAGATCCACGAGGCCCGAGTGATCGACGGATCCAATCCTTTTTGATTGCCCAATTCGTTGGGACGATGACACTCTGGGTTCCCCAAGCCGGCCACGTTTTCCAAGGATCCAATCCTTTTTGATTGCCCAATTCGTTGGGACTAGGCACCTTCGGAGAGGTTCGACTGGGCAGCCTTGGATCCAATCCTTTTTGATTGCCCAATTCGTTGGGACATATCGCTTTGTCGGACGCTGAGTTCGAGATGATTAGGGATCCAACCCTTTTGATTGCCCAATTCGTTGGGACCAGTCTTATTCCTCCTACGAGCATTACACGGTCCTCGAGAACGTGGCCCTCGGTCTGAGGTACCGAGGGATCCCAAAGAAAGAACGAGAAGCCAAAGCCATGGAGATGATCGTCAAGGTCGGTCTCGAGGGGCATGAGCACAAGTTCGCCAAGTACCCGGACCTCTCAGGCGGGCAACTCCAACGTGTAGCCATTGCTCGAAGCATCGCCTACGACAGCCGGATCCTCCTAATGGACGAACCCTTTGGAGCCCTTGACCTCGAGACTCGTAGCCAGATGCAGGAGATGATCGCTCAATTGTGGTTGAGCATCACCCCTACCATCATCATGGTGACCCATGACATTTCGGAGGCGGTCTACTTGGGTGATACCATCTATGTGATGGGTAGAAACCCTGGAAACCTCAAGAGGAGTTTCATCTCGCCTTTGCCTCTTGAGCGGAACAAAAGTATGAAACGTAGCCCTGAATTCACTCGAACTGTTCAAGATATCGAAGACTACATGTCCTCGATATGACTCTTTGCTCACCGAGGAAACGGCAAGACGATTCAGACTTTCCTTCTCAAGTATTCAATTCGCTCTTGCGTTTTTTGGAGCTCTTCAGGTGAGTACATGTCGAGGTTGACTCTGAGATTGGTTTCGAGAGCTTCCAACTCTCTGCGAGCCTGGTATTTGGCTTCCGCGGCACGACTTCTGGGTTTAATCAGATACTGGATTTTCCCTTTTAGCTTACGCTTAGCTACGATAGTACCGATAGGGGTTTCGGTACCAATAGGGATAGATCTAAGAGTAAACGTGGGTCCGAAGTCACTATCGAAACCATGTCCCTCGATTTTGGCGTTTTCCTCTTGGATGAAGCATCCATCTTTCCAAGGTTTGTCTGCCTCATCCTTTGGGATCCGCTCTGGTTTGCCAGGTCTACCGCTCTTTGAGAAGTACTGAACCTCTACGGTAGAGTCCAGGTAGCGCTGTTTAACCTTTTGCGCTTCAGCGTGTTTGTAATCCGACTCCCACTGCTGGTAAACCTTTTTGAGGTTTACCGGGCCTTTTTGGAGTGGACCGGCTTCGATGGAGATCAATCTTTGGATGCTTCCTGGGGCACCCTGTCCGAACTTCCCGTTATCATCAAACTCTGTATTCTCTAACTCCTATGAAAGTGGTCCAGTACTCACCTTGAGATGGGAGTGACTTAGCCTTGTCGACCAGAGCTTGGATAACTTCGCTTTTCACCTCCTAGTTGTAGTATAAGAACAAAAACTAGGTACGTTCAAGGGCGAATTCACTCAAACTGTTCAAACCATCGAGGACTATGTGTCCTCGATGTAGTCCTTTGTTCACACATCGGAACGTTATCGAGAGCCACAGATCTTCAATCCAACTTTCAGTATGCCCCTTAGGCAAATTCTACTTATAATTGTTTCCGTTTGTCCTACTTAGAGGGACGGACACACTATAAGTCTAGAAAGGAAAGTATGGGACTAGCTCATTTGAACATTTGGGTCCGGAATCGAAACTGTGACCTACTAACCGATATGTGGCGTACTGATTTGGTCATTCAAGCCTGTACCGGCACGTACCTGGTTGACATTTGGCCGGAGATCTTAAGCCAATTGCAGACTCGGTATCCTACTTACACGATACTGAGTCACTTCTACCAAGGGGCTCAACGGATCATGATGATGCCGCCGTCAGGGACCTTCTTCAATCACATTGAGGTTGATATCCCTCCTGGCTGTTACAAGGTGTGGACTCGTTGCTGTCACGGACAGAACGAGGAGACCTCAGTTCAGTTGATCTCTCCACGATGCGGGGAGGAAGCTTGCGTGAATCTGTTGCTGCCGTCTCTCAAGGTATGTGCCCAACAGATTGTGCACCCGCTCATCGACCATATCGCTGTTCAGGGGGCCTTCCCGGCGGTGGCTGATAGGCTCGTCATTCTGAAAGGGGTGATGTACGCAGGGGACATTGGTCGAGCCCTTTTGCTTGAGCAGTTGCAGTACCGCTTGTCTGAGGCTGTGGCGAAGGGAGACACGGCTCTGCAGGCTCGTGTCAATGCCGTGATAGCTCTTGCCGATCAGCTTCCAGCTTGCTGATAGTTTGCATCGGAATGTTGAAGGGGTCCCTCTGAGTGGGGTCCCCTTCGCATTTAACACGCTGGCTGTACAGTGGTTCGGGACGATATCTCGGGGACTGCGAAGGAGCTACGGGAGTCAGCGGCATCATCTTTGAGCGAGTAGCCTCGATCTCGATCTCGACTGGTCATTGACTTTACCAGGTCAGAGAAAGCGTGCTACGGTGCGAAGACGTCAAGGGCCGAATATCCTGAACTCACCCTGTAAAACATCATGATCGAAGTACATATTGACTTAAACTTATTCGAGATCACTCGAACAGAGGGGGTTCCAGACAACCCTCACGAAAATATCTACTTGGAATTGATCTCTATCCTCTGGAGTGTCAAGGAACAAGCTTCAAACTCCTTGGTACTTTTAGCCCTCGGCTCTTACCTGACTCAGAAGTACCCATCAATCCCATGGAAGGTCGTAGCCTTCGTTGACAATGTTGAGGTGAGTCGACTCGAGTTCCAAAGCTTGGATGAGAGTGCTCCAATCTCCCGCCTAAGATCCGGTTAGGTCTAAACAGATCGGTGTATTTAGACCACTATGCCAGAAAGTACCATTCCAACTCTCGCAGTACTCGAAGTTGTGGGTTTTGACCAATTCCGTGAGGTAGTAGCCGTCAAGGAATCAGGTTCAAATCGAGTAAAGTACCTCACCGCTGTGAGTGGTTCTCAGAAGTCATTCGTCGATGTTAGGACTAAGAATGGTCAGATCTTTCGACTTCCAGTAGATCAAGATAGCTATGAAGCTATCTGCGAGGATACAATGTCCAACAAAGGTAGTCGTCAAATCAAGAACGTATCTGGGCACCCGCTTCCTAGCTCCTATGCGCGAGATCGAGCTAAGGAGTATCAAGAGAGGTATGGGTCTCTTGATTCTATCGACTTCAAACGAGCGTGGGCTGAGGCTCAGATGCTCGACTCCACACTACCCCCGAACCCTCCCAAATATGTCCCTGAGGAAGCTCAGAAGGCCATCACTCTACTGGCTCGGAGAATTCTCAAACTCGAATCGGAGTGGTCATGATAGAGACTGCGTGTACTTGAATGCCAAGTTTGGCCCAGGAAATTCATGCTCCTCTCAAGCCCCCAACGTTTGACTTGGATTTACCTCGTGTTCCAGGATACTCCACCAACATGTGGGGAGTACGTCGACCCAAAGGGAATCCACTGGCATGTTCGAAACGTGATCCGGGAGCCTGGAGTTGTCCTGCGAGAACCAGCCCCACCGGCATGGTATGTCGAGATAGCTGCGGACCACCCAGCTTACCAGCTCGAACCCGGATGGGAGCTCCGAAGGTTCTTTAGGCCCGACGAGATTGCTCTTCACCGAGAGCACCTGACGAACAGCATTCGAAGGATGAGGATCCCAGGATTCGAGTTCGTTGGAGTCTCAGAGGATGAACTCACTCTCGTGGCCAACTTTCAAGGAGTCACTAAGGCTTCAGGAGTCCCTGATGAGATCGATGGAATGCCGGTTACCATCAATTTCAGGTGAAATCATGAGCTGCAAGTACGAGATAACCATCCTACACCCCAAGTATCGTGATGATGTAATGGTGTGGAACACAGTATTTAGGTCCGATACATTAACATTGACTGTTCTCAAGCGAAAGATTGATATTGCTCATGAGCTTGGTTTACCGACGACTGCAGCATATAGTAAAGGTAGTCTAGGTACTGGGAAAATCGTTGAGATGTTTGGTGAGCCTCAGTTCTTCGAGGTGGTAAAGGTTTCCTAGGTTATACAAGCGTCCGGATCTGTCAGCTCTACGGTAATACGCTCTGGGGGACTTTAGAGGTATCGTTACGCACCTCCCAGGATACCTCTCCCTCGTCTAACCACTTGTAGAAGACCTGGCCTCTTCCGACTTGGTTTCGAACAAGATTTGGCTCACCAAGGTGCACCAAGGCCAAGCAATCATCGGGTACCCCTCTGGACATATAGATCTTGGCTCCACGGAAGGTTCCCATGAATCCGATCTTCAGCGAAGCAGGATTCGATTCGGACTCAATCGTGTAGATGTCTCTTCCCCATTTGCGGATGTCAGCATATGTACAAGGAGACACCCAGACGTATTCAATCTCAGGAGTTAGCATTCCTCCGAGGATATCAGGAGTTAGCACGTAGGCTCGTTTGACTTCTTCTCTTTCGATGATGACCATAAGTAGTACCTACACTGATTCAGATGACCCGTTCACAATAATGGCAAGGGCATCACTTCCGTTCTCCAGGTTGACCACAGACTAAGCACTCATCGGGACATCGATCCTCATCATGATTGTACAAACAACTTCGAGTTGGACTCTTGACGCACTTATGAGTGCCTTCAACTAAGACTGTACCTTCAGGCAAACCAAGCTGCTCAGCAGCATACTTCATCAAGTCCGCGTGTACAGATTCGTACCTCGAGAGGGCTTCTTTGAAGTTCTCCCAGGTTCTCCGACTCTCCCAGTAGACCTCAGGGAGCCGAGATTCTCCCCCCAAGAGGTCGATGGCATAGAGGATCTCTCGGCGAACTCTCTTGTTGATCCTAAGGTTCTGGCAATCTATTTCGTCCAAAGCCTCAATCAGTGCAGCCTCAGTAGCCCCTACAGGTTTTCTCCCGAGTCGGACAACGGGTATCCCTTTGTCAGCAAAGACTTTGGCCACGTCCTCACTGATGGTGAATGAGCGGATGACTCGTGGGGCTCCCTCAGGGTACTCTGCACGAAGGCGCCAGTTGGTCTCTTGATTCGGGACTGGTGGGATGAGGTAGATCATAAAAGTAGGCTGAGTGCTCAATAACCCTTGGCACCAGAGAGCATACACCAAGAACTTGCTGTTTCCTAGTCATTCAAGTACATTCCGGGGCATGCCAGAATTCAGTGCCGGAGATATTGTTCGAGTAGTCCGTCAGCCAGAGCACCTGATTGTTCAGGTCGTGGGTAAAGTCGGGTTCCTTACTAGCTTGACCGCAACCCATGCTGAGTTTACAGGTTTGAATTTAGATGGGTCCTACTCAGGGGGCATTACAACCCAACTTGATTGCCTGGAGCCTGAGACCTCCCCTCAGTGGGTTGAAGCCAAAAGGCTTCGAGATGAGGCTTTCAAAAAGACCATAGCCGAGAGTATAGCTCGTGCTGAAAGATACAATGCCAGGATGTTCGAACTGTCGGTCAAGTACGGAATCTCGGTGGAGCATGTGAAGGCATTGTTTTCTGACCTAACGTACCTCAATCGTCAGGGTTGGTGGCCGTAAGTTCAGATTTTCAGTTGAACATCAGACCGCTTGTACGTAATAGGAGTTGGCCTGACCAGGTTTTGAGCAAAGCTCAGTCATTCGAGGAGAAGAGTATGAGGAATCGAGTATCGCGTGGGTTTACCGTTATAGAGGTGATCATCTGCGTGGCTCTGCTTGGGGTTTTCGCGGTCTTAATTGGGATGCAAGTCATCACGTGGTCATCATCTCAGGGCTTGGCCGAAGAAGAAGCCCGAAACTACGCCGCGAAGATGGATAGGACTCTCAAGGGCGTCTCCTGTATGAACCGTGACATAGACGGGGATGGTTACGTCTCGTGTACTCTCAACGTGGTCGAGAAAGACGGCTCCCTCTCCCGGGTTCCGATCGAATGCGCGGCCAAATGGACCTACAACAACGAAGGTTGCAAGGAAGCCTTCGTGAATGTGCTACGAAAGTAACCCATGGTCGTCAAGTTGGGTTCGGAAAGTGGGTTTGACCTCATCCAAGTACCGGTTTCACGTCTTTCTGAGATGTGTGACGTTACTCACGGGATAACCCCATGGGGTTATCCGATAAACCCCGAAGAGATTCGGGAAGCTGTAAGTGCCGGTCGAGTAGCGCCTAAACCCAGAAGGGGATTCCCCGGGTGGCCTACAGAGAGGAAGCGGCAGTATCACATCAAACGCGTGGCCTACTTGGTAATGAACGGATGGTATGATCCGATTGAGATCGACGTAGGGGTACCAAGCCTGAATTGTTACATTGACTGGCCTATCGTGGACGGAAATCACAGGTTCTATGCGTCTATCGTCCGAGAAGATCCTTTCATTCTAGCGGTAATCAGCGGTGAGCTTGACTATGCTGAGGAGGTTCTTGGAGTTAAGTCAAGGGCGACATTGTCGCCCTTGTAGGTCCCTCATGCTCTAGGACGGTCGGACTTAAGTTCAAACTTCGATATTTATTGGCATCCCAGTTGAGTTTTGAGTAGGCTTACGCGTAATACTGGGCATGGCAAGCAACATCAACTACAAGCAACTTCGGGATGGCACGTGGGGAGTTCAGGGGCGCAATCTTGTGACAGGCCGGACCGTGACGGTCACGAAGAAATCTGGTGAGACCAAGCAAGAAATAGTGGGAGAGATTGTTTGGAAAGGTACTGACGGCTTCTGCTACGCTAGAATTGCCGAACAGGGTGTTTCCTCTAAGTCTTCGACCCGTAGCAGCTCTACTCGAGGTAGTTCTACTCGTACCACTTCTACCCGGCGAAGCAGCCGGAAAAGCGGTAAGAAAGAGGGCGCCCAAGAGGGCAAATACTCATCATCCCGCGAGGGCGATACGGGGGACGAGATCGGGAGAGTCTGCTTCCTCCGTGCGGGTGGAAACCGCATTCCAGTTGTTGTAGTGGGGTGGCAGACGGGCTACTGTAGTGAAGATGGTCTCTCCTTTGGGTTACCAATGGATGATGGGTACTACACGGTTTCGTATTACAGAGACGCAACCGAGGAAGAGGCTACTGCACTTGCCTCCAAGGAAGCTGCTGCGAAGGCTGCGAAGGACTCAGCGGCCCAACAGGCCAAGGATGCTCGGATGGCAGCGGAGACGGCTGCTCGGGCACCTCTCGCAGGCCTTACGCGAAGTGATAGCTTGAGCACCCCTGCAGGTACCAAGACCTCGGTTGGTACCTACAAGAGTGAGCACGGGTGGGACATTAGCATCACCCGGGTCGAGATGGGTGATGCTAATGTGGTCTACATCGAGAGTGCCTACGGCTTCGACGACAGCCGAGAGTACCTCTGGGGCACTCCCGAGGTTCTTGCCACCCTCTACGAAGCCAGACTTGCTGAGCGTTCAATCAGCAAAGAAGAGGCTCAAGAGTACTTGTCCAAGTACTCGGGTTGCTATGGAGCAGACATCTACAAGTACGTAGTCGCGCGAGGTGAGTGAGAAGCTGCTCGATGCCTTGACTCCGCCCAGCACAACGGTGTAGCTGACTTCCATGAAATCCACTGATCTTCTGAAGTTGGCTTGGAGCAAGATCGATCGACCTCATTCGATGTGTCCTGACATCGAGATTGGCTACGTTCGACGGGTGCTGGGTGAGGTAATGGCGGCCGAGATCAAGGACCGCGAGATCCTCGCCGAGGAATCCTATCGGTGGGTTTTTGGTCAACTCCTCGTGAGCCCCATGTCCCAGAGTAGTTTGGAGGATGATTGGTACGAGACCAATCGAGTGTATCGGGAATGCATTCAACCACCCAACGACAATTACGAGGACGAGGGGTATCAGAAGGCCCTCAGCGACCAGTTCGAGGCTGAGGATCGGGAGAAGGAGCAACGGGCTGAGGAGGTCTCTGAAGCCCTCAGGTACCTCCTCACACGTGGACTAGTGGGTAGAGATCACGAAAGATACTTCGGCGATCCGGCAGCCTACCAGATGATGGTCAAGATGTCCTCGGTGTAGCTAACTCGATATGAAGACCTATCGAGTTGAGTTATCTTCAGATGAAGGGCCTATTCGAATTGAGTTACTAATTCGAGATTCGAATTCTACCCTTGAGCCACCTATCAGGAGATGCTTGATACTGAAGGCAAATGGGGTACCCGCATTGGAATACTGTGACCAATTACAAGCTGGGGAGCAGCCCAACAGTTTTCGAGTGTTACTTACCCCTAACCCCATCGACTTGACTATGACCGTCGAGGACGAGGTGCTTGAATCCCAGGACCCCGTTGTCATAGATGGGCTTTATGGTAGGCGTGCGAGAATTAGTGGGGGAATACCTGCTGTTAGAAGAACTCGTGAGGAGTTTCTGGCCTCAATGAGCGACGAGTATCGAGAGGCATACCTTACTAAAATTGCACAGAAAAGAGCTCAATATGTAAACCTTGAGGGTCAGTCCCTTTATCGAGTTAACTTAAACGAGCTATGGTCCATTCCGGAAGGGATTCCAAGACCCCTTGACTCAAAGTTATTATTGGTTGCTCCGGCTGAGCTACCTCCAGTTGAAGATGGGCCTATCGTAGTCGAATTTGAATCATGGGAGGGTTCCGATGATTAACGGACAAGGCACGGGACTACGCCCCGAAACAGGGCCAATGTGTTTCGAAAGCGATTGGCGTGGAGTGTTCATCCGCGGGGACAACGCCTTTGGTGTAGCAAATACCCATGGCAAAAGAAGCTTCCTCTGAATCCCTTGGGCACGGCAAAGTAGTCAGGGCGTCGGACAAGGCCCTGCAGATTGAGCTATCCGACATTGGTGAGACCAAGTGGATCCCACGTTCTATTATCCATGACGACTCCGAAGTCTACGATGATGGCGAGAACAAGGAGGGGGAAGTAGTGGTCAAGCAATGGTGGGCTGTGCAGGAAGGATTGGTCTGATGTTGACTATTACCTTCGTGCAGGTGTAGGTTTTTGCTATGGCTACGCACGAAGAAGAACTCAGGAAGATCGTCGACAACATCGAACTACTCGAGGCCGAGCAAGAGTCCAACACTGAGGAGATGCAGCGAATCGTCCCTTTGGAGGGCCGTGACAAACGCTTGACGTACCTCAACAAGAGGAATGTGCACATCGAGAACGGCCTCAAGGAATTACACGAGAAGCGTAAGAGCAAGATCGAAGTTATCGAATGGGAACATCGAACTGGTTAAGTAACAGACCACCCGCGCTCGAGCGATCGTAGAACCCGGCGAACAGCCCGATCGGCTCCGACAAATTGGTCCGATCGGAACTTGAGGTTCGGGTGAAGTTCGTGCTCTGAGGTGAAGAACGGATTGCTCGCCCCATCCTGGAAGTACTCAGCGAACCACTCGGTGGTATAGCTGTAAGAAAGGGTGGCTCGGTAAGGTGGTATCGAGTATTCCCATGTGTTGTCGGGCTTCAAGTCCCGGGCGATGGCCTTCGGTCTCATGGATCCTCAACAACCCAAGCTAGAATCTCAGAGGCTGAGATGAAAGAAAATAGTTGACTCTCTGTCTCTAGCAGAACTTTTGGCTTTCCAGTAGAGGCTACTGAACAGAAACCTAGGGTGTAGACGTCCCATAGGGTACCTAGTTTGCTGATCGTGCCACAGTATGTTCTACAGTGACATTCGCTCTCTTTCCCTTGGACATTAACTAACGTTGCCATGTGTTGCCCTGACTTCGATGGTTTTGTCTCACTTAGCTCACGTTTCTACATGAAACCTACGAAGGCCTATGACGAACGTCATACCGCACCCCATTTTTCTACCTTGCTCGTACCAACACCCATTCTTTCGAAGAGTTATGATTCTGACCTCACCCTTCGCATCCCGAATGGCCTCGAGCCCCCCATCCTTTTCTGAGTGAACGACCAGATCTTGTTGAATGATGAGGGTCTTGTAGCTCAAGAATCTAATGATCGTGTACGGATAGTAATCCGTACCCCAATGGAAGGTCACCCCCATGCCTATTGCCGGCTCTGGGGTCTGTTTTGCCCACTGTGCCACCAAATCGAGAACGGATGTTTCGGTGTTTGGGCTGTCAATTTCTCCAGGCCCCCTAAGGTAGAGGCGAATTCCATCCAAACTAACCCAACTCACTTTGGTCATCCGTCCATCAACGTTACAATAGACGGTACCTTCGGAGTCGATTGATAGGCTTTCTGTTGCCATATCGAATATTGCATGCCAAAGGTGGCGAAATCAACCCTAAAATGGCTCGGCAGTGGTTAAAATGATGATGCCTTCCAGCACCTGAGCCTCGGTGAGCTCCCAATCAACTTCTCGAGGGAGTCCAGCGATAACAGCTACCTTGAACTTCTGGTAGACCTCCAGGGCTTTCTCGTCGTCCCTTAGGACGTCTGCGCAGATAGCCAGGGCGAGCTGGGCAGGCCCGCTTCCGGAATAGCCACACTCGAAACCGATCGAATGGTTCCGAAGATCGGAGCGTGGATCGATCTTGTTTTCGACCTCACCAATTCGGACGAAAACTGACAGGATATCATCCTCATCACGTTCCCCTATGTAGACTTTCATGAGGTTAACCCCCCCTCCACTTGCAGGTTTCATACTCTGTATTACGCACTAGTCACGACAATCTCAATGACTTTTCAAGCTGCCAGTGCTTTTTTGTTGACTGCTAGGGTGATTCGAGTGCAATGAGGTGAAATCAGGCAGGTTTCTATGGGCTCATTCAATCAAGTTTGCATGCTTTCTGGGATCCCAATCACCTATCGGGATCCGGTACGGGCTATCCTCGTGACGGAGCATCCCCGGGCTACCCTTGGTACCGCTGCGCGTGGTTACTCCTCGAAATACATCCCGAGGACCTTTCCAATTCGTGGTACTTACAACGATTACGGGTCGTTAGAGAACGTCCCAGACGACGTATTCAAGCGTCTGTGGGTCAAGGGATTGCAGGATGACCTAATCGAGCTTTCGCAAGGTGCGAACCCAAGAGATGAAGCTGTCACGAAAGACTTGGACTTCGATGACTTGTGGGTGGCTATTTTGCAAGAAAGGCTACTAGTTCCTGGTCACGTTTCGAGGGGAATTGGCTTTTGTGAGCCGATGCCCTTGGAGGTTGTAGACCATCCGGTTGTTTCGCGACATATACGGAACGTTCGCGTTCAAGTAGCTATGATCCGCGAGGATGTCTGGCAGTCCATCATGGCTACCCCTCTCAAAACCAGGGCTTTCTTCGAGCTACCTGAGACGTTGGAAGCTCTTCAAGGGGCGGTTCAAGCTTACTGGGGGGAGTGCTCCACCCTGTTGAACAAGCCCATTAGCAAGTTTGACAAGCAGTTACTTCGAAACACTATTCGTTGTATCCAGCTAGAAGGACCCGTGGCGAACCTGCCAAGTTATACACTTCGAGACGAATGGGTCTTCGGACTCGGATCGCATTGGCTCATGGCTCTCGAGGGCGAGATTCAAACCCAGGAGTTGAACGACTTCTACCAAGGCGTAGCCGAGATGGTCTGGTTCATCTGGGTCAACTCCTATCGCAATCGAGAAGGAAGTCTTTGGAAACCCTCCTACGCAGGTGGTGAGGATCTTCCTTGGAATGACCATCTCCGGTTCCATAAAGACATGGTGCGGATTCTCGAAGGTTTGATTGCCAAGGACAAGGAAGAATACGAAGAATCATGCACACCATAAGTCTTGAGCAGGCGCTATCCATATGGTCGGAACTTGAGCAAGCGTATCACAGGCCTGAGACTCATCGTACTATCGAGCTCTACCTGTACCGATTGGTTACCGGGTCCCCTTCTGCTTATCGAGTTGAACTCATAGAAAGTCCAGGACCTATCGGCGATAACGTTCGGGAAATCTACCGAAAGGCAAATCGAGCTCTCTATGCTCTATTGAAGCACTTCTGTGACATCAGAGAGGCCTCAATCACTGTGGAGGGCCAAGAGCTTGGACCTTGGTTGGCTGATTCCCTTCAATGTCACAGAGTCCAAGTCACTGTGAATCCAAGAAGAAAGTGATGACTAATAAGCCCGTGATCCAGGTTTCTCACGCTGATCTCGAACGATGGGATGATGGACCTTACAAGTCCAAGTGCCCAACCTGCAAGGATGGGATCCTCATGATCTGCCGCGATTCATCTACGTTCAAGCTACAACGTCGAGATCGATGCATCAGTTGTGGTCAACAATTCAACTACACGGACGCGGAGATCAATGGAGAACGGTTCGAGGGGGACAAGTAAGCACAAGTAGGTTCTCTGCGGCATTCTGGTTACAAGAACTCTTGCGGATACTCGCTTGACACGTTGCCTAGATCCTGCTCTCCTTCTTGGTGACTCAATTGTTGAGTTCTAGCCTAGAAGGAATTCGGGGCGGGAAGGAACACCATGAAACCTACAGTAGCAGTTATCTCCTTAGTTCTCCAAGCCACAGCCCTAACAGCCTATGCACATCCGGCTTGTCACGGACAGTTACAGGGGGCCATCAACACTCCGGCAGATGATTCCGTACATTGCCCGACGGTATGTGATCCGACTGGATGCCAATGTGATCCCACTCAGCTCTCCCCCTATAGCCTCGAGTGGTGGTACTGGACGGGCCACCTGAAGACACTGAGTGGTCGCAAGTTTGGGTTCTCGAACATCGTCTACACGGGGATCGACCTCGTCACCTACCTTCCACTCACATGGTCGGACAGTACGGTGGCCGACCTTCGTAACGGCACGTTCAACTATGGTGGACGAGAAGCTATTCTCGGGTTGCCGACGAAGGTCCCCAACGGATTCGAGTTCACTTTCCCTCACTCGCAGGTCTTTGGGGGTAATGGAACTGATGCGATCCACTCAGTGATCGTCGACCAAACCTCGGGCAAGCGGTACGAAGTGGATCTGGCGATTCACTCGGTGAAAAAGCCGGTTCAACAGCGTGCCGATGGACTCGTTTACTACTATTCCCGCGAGCAAATGCTTGCAGTCGGAGCCATCGTTATCGATGGGATACCCCAGATCGTAACGGGAACCGTCTGGTTCGACCATCAGTTTGGGGATCAACGAGACGCTTACCAGAATGTCACCACGTGGCAGTGGTTCGGGATCCAACTCTCGGGCAACCGGCAGCTCGTCCTCTACGACGTCCAGGTGAACGAGAACGAGACTCGCCCCGAGTACGCCTCCGGAGTCATCGAAGGGACCTTCACGGATCCCAACTGCGGAGTCACTCACCTGACCCGGAACGACTTCACCATCACGCCCCTTGGTAGCTGGCAGTCGGCTTGGATGCCCCCAGGCTGGGGTGACTTCCAGTGCATCTACCCGATGGGGTGGAGCATCCAAGTCCCCAGCAAGGGGATTGACATCACCGTGGATCCCTACTTCGATGCCCAGGAGATCATCGCCCCCTTGCCGGCTCCTGAAGGCACATTGACCGTTGGTGACCGGTATTGGGAAGGGGATGCCGCGGTGACGGGTAGCGATACCGGTGAGGCCTTCGTGGAACTCACCGGCTTCTGCCCATTTGCCCCAGGATCTAACTAGTTTGGTCAGGTCACGGTACCTGCAATTTCTTTCTTGGCTACAGCTTGCAGGTACCGTATGACCAACCAATCGTCGACAACGTCCCCTGCTCTTAAGTATTGGGGGGCATCGGGTGGCACGTACTTAGTAAGTTCATCCTTGAAATTTTCAAGTTCCTCGGGTGTGAGGCCTTGTTTGGTTAGGTCAAAATCATTGTACCCATGAAGACAGAATTCACTAGCTGCATCATTCAGGATAGTCACTAAAACTTTCAATTGAGCACGATTCATTCCCCGGTGTACACCAGTTCATGCACTTTTGTGGAGACCTATTTCACGATCTGCCGTTTTATTTGGTGACGGCGTTGCCGTTCTTAGGTACTCTCGTCGCCTGGTGTCGATCCATGGTCAAAAGGCTTCGTGTGGATAGAAGACGATGACTGAGGCTCTTAGGCGAGGCAGAGGTTAAGCTCACGGTCAGCTCTTCATGAAATTCGCTGGGCTATCTTTCCGGACTCGATGCTTGATCTCGTCCCGCACCTTGCATCCCTCGGCTGACTTCGTAGGCTCAAGTGGGGTAGCAGGGGCTCCACAGTTCTTGCACTTGCCGCCCTTCACATAGAGCGGGTTGTGACAGTAGTGGCACTTCGGCCTTCTCTTCGGCGTGTGCTTCATAACTACCACCGGACATCCTCCGGGAGCCTCCCATAGGCCAGCTCACAGGCTTCCTCGTACTTCGTAGCCCGCTCAACCTCACCTTCGAGCCGGAGGCTCATGGCACACGACTTGTTGATGGCGTAGCAAGCTAGCGTCTCCATGATCCGGCGAGCGCCCTTCCGCTTCCCAGTGACAACGACGGCTTCCTTCTGGGTGGCGATGTGCCACCCAGAAGTCTCGGAGTTCTTCCCGGCTCATTGCGTCGAAGTTTGGGATTTCCATGCCTTCTATTACGCACCACCAGCAGAGAATTCAACTGAATCTTTGCTACCCACCTCTCCCCATGGTATCATCTGGCTATGGATACTCGACGAAAAGACCACATCCAAAGAGGAGGTCGTGTATTCCTTCCCCTTTGGCGTATGAGACAGATTAAGTTCGAAGAGGCTGTACTCAATTCGATAGCCAAGCGCGAGGGATTGACTGGTAGTCTTCATCACATGGATTGCCGGTGCGGCTCTATCTACTGCAAGGCGACGCCCTACCTCTCCACGACTAAAGACGCTCGACCCGAAGGATGCACTGAGGAGCCCAAGATGCGGAGCGGTTTCCAGCCCGGTCGACCTAAGTACTAGGAGTCAAGAGAACGACAAGCGAGTGTTCAATACTGAGGACAAGCAAGTAATCCCCCTCCATCTTTTGTGCTCTGATCTATGCCTCAGCTAACAATTGAACAGCAAATCCGATATGAGCGTCACGTTAGGCTGCCTGAAGTCAAGGAAGCTGGGCAGATCAAACTGCTTCAGAGCAAGGTCCTGCTCATAGGGGCGGGCGGGTTAGGATCCCCAGTAGCGCTCTACTTAGCCGCCGCAGGGGTCGGTACCTTGGGGGTCGTGGACTTTGATTCGGTTAGCCTCTCGAACCTCCAGAGGCAGATCATCCACTCCACCGTCGGAAAACTCAAGGTCCCAAGTGTCACAGAGGCGGTGACCCGGTTGACCCCTGACGTATCCACCGTTGAGTATGTCGGTCGCGTGGATGCCTCGACCATAGATCAGATCTTCGAGATTGGTTGGCACGTGGTCATTGACGCCGTGGATAACCTGGAAACTCGGTACCTCATCAACGAAGCTTGCGTAAAACGTAAGCTCCCATGGATCCACGGGGCCGTTTTCTCGTATGAGGGTCAAGTGACAACCTTCACCCGGGGCGGCCCCTGCTATCGATGCCTCTATCCAGATGTGCCCCCCAAAGGGGCTGACAAGCCCGGTGGCGTCCTTGGAGTTGTCCCAGGCGTGATAGGTACTATCCAAGCAACAGAGGCGCTCAAGGTCATCCTGGGGCTCGGACAGACGTTGGAAGGGACGATGCTCAACTACAACGCTCTCTACATGTCCTTCGACCGAATGCCGCTTGGAGCTCGCAACCCAAACTGCTCAGTTTGCTCGATGACTTACTGAGCATAGGTTCATCACTTGAAAAACATGGCTGGTGTGTCCCGACGAAGAGGGTGCTTGATTTCGTCCTGCACCTTGGGATCTTCAGTGGGCTTCAGCGGGTCAAGTGGAGTAGCGGGGGCACCACAGTTCGTGCACTTGCCATCGCTCAAGTAAAGCGGACGGTGGCAGTAGTAGCACTTGGGGCGGCCCGTAAGATTACCTACCACCGGACGTCCTCCGGGAGCTTCTCGTACTGGATCTCGCAAGCCTGCTCATAGGTCAGGGCAGGTTCAATCTGGCCTTCGAGACGAAGGCCGATAGTACACGATTTGTTGATGGCGTAGCAGGCTAGACTCTCCATGACCTTGCGAGCGTCTTTCCGGTCACCAAGGAAGAGGCCGGCCTCTTCCTTGGTGGTAACGTGCCACTTCGACCAAAAAGCTCGAAGCTCGTCTTGAGTCATGGCCTCGAGGTTTGTGAGTTCCATACGTTCTATTACGCACGATTGGGGTGAAACTCAACAAGCAATTGTCTGATTCCTAGGATTGGTGTAGGGTTGAAGCATGGAATGTATTGACCAGTCAACTTTGAACTCTGAACCAGATCTCGGAACTATCGCGCAGTTGAATCACGAGGGGGATACGACGTACACGTGGGACAAAACGAATGAAAACGAGTGCCGGGCCGCCGAGGCACACTTCAACCTGTTGAAGTCGAAAGGATTTCTCACCTTTAAGGTGAAACGTAGTAGACGTAAAAGTCCGGAAGAAGCATTTGATCCGAAAGCAGGCAAGTACGTCTACGTGGCCCCCGAAATAGCGACCACCCTTGACCCCAAGGCGGACTACGTAGTGACACCACAGATGCGAGGCGGGTGATGGGTAGTAGAACTACCCAGTGGATTCCTGAATCAGAACTTAGCCTTAGCAGGAGATAACTTGTGCATCTCCTCGTAGGCGTTCTTGATCCAGGTGAGATCCCCATTTATGAGTTAGAAGGGGCAGAGCATAGCTATCAGTGGGATGGGGCCTCCAATTTTGCCAATGGAGGAATCTGGGACATCAGGCCCTTAACAGTCAACCATAGAGTCATAATCAGCTTAGGGCTTGATGAACCACTGACCGTTCTCGTTGCCCAACTTTCAGATCGCCTTCAAGCGTTACCTCAACCACTGGATGGTTCCTTGATTCTGTCTATCAGGTCCGTCTATTCTGTTGATGGGGTTACTAATTGGGAATCAGGTCCAGATCAGCATGGGATCTGGATCGTGGGGGTTTGGCCTTTGTAGAACGAGCCTACACGGGCATAGATCTCGATGGGCAAGATCCAAGCTATTTGATTGAGCAGACGTGCTTGCTTATCGCCGGCAAGGATTACGATAGAAACATACCTAGACTTGAAGCTTGGAGGGTTCGTCTCGAAGAAGAAAGGCGCGAGAGGAAAGCCAAGCGTGATAGTGTTGAAGCAAAAGCTCGAGCTATCCTAATGGCCCATCTCGATGAAACCCAAGTGTCTGAGTTCGAATCCTCTGGATCCTTCCACGTCCTTGGTGCCGATGGTTACACCTATCTCATCACCTCCAGGGAACAACACAATGTGTTTCGAATCGAGGAGGGACGTCGAACCTTCGAGTACTGCATCGTGACAAGGGATTTCGTACCCCTTCAGGATCAGATGCTGACTCAAATGCTTCTCTTGACGACCCATCCTGCGATGTTTCATCAAATCGCGAACACCTGGGAAATTAGAGAAGATGGGACCCGCATCCGCATAGCAGGGCGACTAGTTGACGTTCTTGAGAACCCAGCCGCCCAAGTCGGCTGGGTTCTCAAATCTCCTTACCGGCAAGTATCTCTCTGTACATCGGGCCTAGCACTTTTGAGACACTCCCCTTGATGCTCTGCTCGGTAGCCCCGAGTTCGGTCATCTCCCGTTGGCAATCCTTGGCCAGGTCTGCGCAAACCGTGGTCAAGATCAATGGCATGTCCTTCATGGTATGGGTTAATTCAACCCCTCGGTCGTTAAGGCGTCCGACGGCGTTGATGACTCGCCCCTTCGTGACGTACTTGACGATGAAGTCATCAATCGGAGAAGGACCCCTTGGAGTTTTCTCTTTGGCGGCGGATGCAACTTCAGCGAACTTGGCGCATTTATGCTTACAGATTAGCCAGTTTCCAAACACGTTTCGGAGAAGAGGATTCGATCGGATGACCACCCCCTCAGCGATGTTGTCATCCCCAAAACCATTGATCTTCCCAACCGTGCTGGGTTTTTCTAAGAGCGCATCGAAGTTTGCCTGAGTCGGCTCCCCTCGCCACACCTCGGGTATTACAGGTAGCTCCATCTTGGAGCAAAGCTCGATGAACAGGTCGTAGGTGACAAAGTTCTTGGCCACCATGATGTCGAAGGCTCTGAAAAGAGGCTCCTGACCACTTGAGTATTGAACTCCCTTGGTTTTGATGCCGGGACCGTGAGCTTCACCAAAAACGGTGACTTCAGAGAACCCGTAGGACTTGATGACCTCCATCATCCTTGTTAGAAGGTCCTTCTGGGCTTTGAACTTGTTAAGCATGCTCCCGAGCGGGAAGTTCTGCCCAAGTTGATATTCGACGTCACGTGAACCATAACCAATCTCTTCGATGCTTTTCATCCCGAGTGGGAAAAAGAGACGAAAATTCGAACCGTGGATTTTCTCGAGGGCAACTACTTCCCTGACAGAAAAGATCTCTGGGCAGTCGGAGAGTTGAACGATTGAAGGGTACTTTTCCATTGGATCCTGTATAAATCCACGGATAGGTACTCCAATCCCTTGGCCAAGTCAACATAATGTTGACTTTCTTGATATACCCTGACACCTTGGACTACTACTATGTCAAAAGACGAATGTCCGGCTGAGGATAGACTGATAATAGGTCCAGATCTTGGGGATGGGTCGCATTCGTGCGTGAGGCATACTCCAGATCACAAGATCCACGTGGGTAGAGTCCAACCTTTGAGAGATGGGCAATCGATCATTGGGGACCAAGAGATTCTGATGGTGAAGTACGATTCCCAGCAAGGAGACTTTTTGGTACGAACTGTATACAATCCTCGTCATCAAGGAGAAGAGTCCAACACCTCGAAGGGCCCAGCCAAGGTCACCAGCGACGCTTATCGAGCCGGCTACGACCGTATCTTCGGCAAGACTTCGATCGGAACAGCTTGATGAGCTGGTTCGGTGTAATCACCGATAGTGTCTCAGGAGTTCAAAAACCCCAATGGGTTTGATCGGTTTGATCAACTTTGACTAGCTTTGGAGTCAACTGCTACTACCCTGATCGATACAAGCGAGAACCCATGATATGACTTTCTCCGAAGCCCTTGTTCACCTCAAAGCTGGTCGACAGATTAAGCGCAAGGGGAGTGTTGTTTGGCTGCATATCGACAAGTACGGGCACATCCGGGAATTGGACTTTGCCTTTGGATTTCCAGACTCCACACTCTGGGTACCAACCGAAGAGGACATCTTAGCCGAGGACTGGGAAATGCGCGAAGTTACCAGCTAAATAGCTCATTGACACATAGTACTTAAATTAACACTACCCTCAATTTACACAAAAGGTATCGTATGTTCTTCTGGTTCGGATTGGCCCCTTGGATCTGGGGGTTTGAATTTGTACTGTTTGTAGGGCTTATTGTGCTAGTCGAATTCGAGTTCTACAAGTGGTCCACCGCAACCCTCATAGGAGCTCTCGTACTGAGTCACTTCCTGCATGCGTTCTCAGTAGTGGATCTAGTAAGGCATAACCCTGGAACCTCCTTTATCGTAGTCCTGAGCTATTTCCCTGCGGGCACCATATGGGCAACCTTCAAGTGGTTCTTGTTCCTCTATCGGTTCAAGGACGCCAGGATGGATGCCTTGGATGAGTTCCATGATATTCAGGAAGCGGCTCGAGCTCGAATCGCTTCGGGTGCTGTCTACACAATGGATGAGGAGTTGGTCAATAAGACGGATTACCAGTATTTGCGTAGCCAATACTTCAAGAAGACCAACCTTTCGAAGATCCCACGTGTCCGTGACTACAAGAGGAAGGTTATCGGTTGGATTGCGTTCTGCGTGTTTTCGATAGTTGGCACTATCTTCCACGACCTGGTTCGTAGGATCGCACTCTGGATCTACAATCGAGTCAGCAGTTTCCTTCAGTGGATGTCAAATCGGATTATCTCCGAGGTGGAAGAAATACCTGAAAAGACCTAGTGAACCAAGGTTCGCTCGAAGGCCTCGTTGTTGAGCACAATCATGATGGAGGGTGGATCCGGAGCGTTCGCTTGACGAGTTGACTCATCGTACTCGTGGCAACCCCACTCACCCTTCTCCATGTAAGGTTGAACTCTTACCCATGTTCCGATACTTGGATCAATGGCTGCAGCAGCCGCTATTGTGTCGTGAAGGGCCTTCCCCTCTGGGCGCTTTTTGAAGTAAAAAGCCATCCCTTCCTTGATGAGGTCAAGCCCAGCATGGGCTCCGGAAGGGATTCTCTCATTGACCATAGGACCCCAGAAGACACCGTGACAAACGTTCTTGGAAACCATCCGTCGAGTCCAGATAGGTGAGTTTTTACCCAGTAAACCGAGGGCTGCTTTCGAGTCGCCCCCAAGGTTGAAGGTCGGACAGGTGAGCTTGCCGGCGAACTTGGGTAGCCGGTGTTCGGGTGGGACGATGTTGTCTCCGGCGAAGCCACCCTGGCAAGTCCACGTACGGAAAAACGGCCACACCTCACTGCTAGCCTTCCAGATGTTGGTGAGGGCCGCTCCAGTGATTAGGTGGGTGGTTGGAAAGTCCAGTAGTACCTGCTTAATGACCTCAGTGGCGCTTCCCTGGGGCTGACAGGGGGAGATCTTCCCAAGCCAATCATAGTGGAACTGGGACACCTTAGAAGTTTGCTTCTTGAGGCTCCCAATTCCGATAGGCACGTCCGTCCGCCCAAGACGATCGAGGACATGACGAACTATCCCGACCTGGTCGAAACCTCCTGGATGGATCGTAGCCCCAACGAGTTTGGCTCGGGGATGAGTAGCAAGGAGCGCTAGAGTGAACACGTCATCTGGGTCACTCGTTTCCATGTCGAACAGATATTCTTGAGTCACTTGAAATCAATCTCAGGTTATAGGAGTGGCTGCCACCTAAATTTCGATGGTGTATCAGCTACCATGCCCTCTTCGTTGAGTAAAGCCCAAGCTTGTCTGCTGTGTCATGTGGTCGGAGACTCCCTTGGGAGCCTCGTAGAGTTCGAGTCCGAGGAGACCATCCTTCAGGAGCACCAAGGAGAAAAAGTGCGCTACCTCGCTGATGGGGGCACCTGGGAGACCTTGGCGGGGCAAGGCACAGACGATTCCGAAATGGCCATCACCCTAGCTAGGACTCTCATTCACCATGGTTTTTACAGCTCAACCATTATGCGGAGTATGTATTGCTATTGGCTCAATAGCCAACCATTTGACGTTGGCAGGACCACTCAAAATGGACTCCTGGATATGCCTGACTTCCACAGCCAAGCCAATGGGGCTTTGATGCGTGTCGCCCCCTTGGGGATCTTTGGAGCGAAGAAGAAGGACTGGAGAAAGACCATGATCTGGGCGATGGAGGATGCCCTTATTACGCACCCAAATCAAATATGCTTACAAATCAATGCACTTTATGTATCGATGATCGATCAAGCAATCGGAAGTGATGCAAGCCCAGATCAACTCTACGGTGCGCTGGCCGCAACAGCAGTGGATATGGAAGCCCATCCAGTTATCCTCGAAGCTATCGACCGAGCTAGAACTGCCCCACCGGAAAACTACATGGTGAATATGGGTTGGGTTGTCCTCGCTTTCCAGAATGCGCTCTATCAACTACTACACGCCCCGTCATTGACTGAAGGAATTGTCGATACCGTCAATCGCGGAGGTGATACCGATACCAACGGAGCAATTGCCGGTGCTCTGCTTGGGGCTGTTTACGGGATGGAGCAAGTCCCCAAGGATTGGATCGATGGAGTAACCCAATGTTGCCCATCGGTGACCAACCCCTACTCTAGAAAGCCACGTACAGGCTTCTTTTGGACTAATGATGTGCTAGAAGTAGCCAAAAAACTACTTGATAGTTGACACCTGCGCTACTTTAGGGCAAGCATCCGCCCATGAGTGAACAAACCCCTGGTAGAGACGAGAAAGGCCTTACGATATCCGGAAGGACGATGCTCCGGATACTCTTGGAGTTTGCGAGGTTACTCGCAGCTTCGAGAAAAGTCGGAAGTAAGATGACTTATGAGGTTCTCCAGACTCCAACCATTCTCGTTGAGATTCGGACCCTCCTGTGGATTGCATCTGGGATGGCCAAGAGATTGGGTTCGCTTGTGGAGGTAGAAGACTACTTGGCCGAGCATGCTGAGGAAGACGAGAGGACTGTTTTAGCTGGAACTACTGAACTAGAGAAGACCTTGATAGCGGAAGCTCTGGCGCGTAGCGGGGTTCCAAGATGCCCCAAGTGTCACGAACCTACCTGCCCAATGTGTAGGGAGTGTCACTCTTGTGAAAAGCGAGAGTCGCACTCTAGCCCTTTCGATTTCTCAGGTGGTGGAGCGGCTAACTAATGTTGATATGGAGGCTACGAAGATGATCCGTGCAGTAGGTACTCAGAAAGACGGGCGTAAGTTACTGATCCTTGGGGTTGATGCGATCAACCTCGAGAACTTGAAGGCCAAGAATGCCATTCTCGTCCGAGGAACTCAGTTCGGTATTAATCTGCCAGTGGACGTATTGATCATGTATGGGGACACCTTGGAGGAGGTAGCGGAAGACCTTCGTAAGAGTGGGGTTGGATCCATTCCAACCCCACTACCAGATCCCGTAGAAGGAGGTTCCAATGTCTGAAGTCCGAGCTGTCACCTATGTCTCATTCGCTATCCCTAGAAGAAACCTAGGGGTGCTCATTTTAGAGGGGGAGCTGAACGTATCTGAGGCAATCCTTGAAGCTAACCGTCTCAAGTTGAACCCTGGTGGAGAAGTAATCGCGGTCTCATGCAAAGAGACCGATACGGATGTACCAAAGGAACTCTTTGAAGCCATGTGGAACAATCGGAACCGTCTCATCCCTGAGGTAGAAGCTCGAATTCTATTTGAAGCAGCTTCAATCAGAGATTGGGATGGGACTGCGGTTCAATCTTGAGTACGTTATCCGGAAGAAGAAATATCGTGGCTGATGATCAAAATCTAGTGCAGTGGTCGAATGCTGATCCCCGAGACACCATTTACAAGCGAGCTAACATCATCATTTTGAGACCCAATACCCAAGGTCAATTCGGCAATGAAGTAGGTGAGGGTTGGGTTGAAACTAAAGAAGGATACCACATTCATACAACATTTGAGGACCACCGACATATCAGTGCGGACGATAAGTGGGATCCCATATGGTGGTGGGTTAGGGGCCCCATGCAACCGTAGTTGGTAGGTTTTGTCATCCAGCTTCCACTTTGTAATCGGTGTAATTTTCAGAATGAACAAAGAAAAGTACGGGTCCCCAGCTGAGGAACAAGCTACCAAGATCCTCGCAGGCATAAAGATCATTCAGAAGTATTACGCCAAGGTCTCACTGATAGGACTGGATAAGGGAGTGTTCGTCGGTCCCTGCTACGGCCCCAAGGACGCCCCGTATCTAGATGCGGACGTGAAGGAGCTTCAGTCCCTAGGATGGAGTTGGAGTCAAGAACAAGGCGCCTGGGAGTTCTATACAGGTCATGGCTAACGAATCGAACCTATTCACGTTTGCCGCTAATTGTGGCTACGAGGTGTGTAAGGTTACACTAACCTCTTTTGGTCCCAACCCCAATCGGATCCGCCAGTACCTTCGTCAACGATTCGTCTACACTCTAGCCGAAGTCCTTCGAGTTCGACCACCAGTCCCATTGCTAGAGACCATCTTTTGCGAGGAGGTTCAGCTGATTAAGAATGAGCTCGAATCCCGTGGTGCGAGAACCAAACTAGATTACGGGTGCAAATCTGCAAGTGAGGATTACCCTAAGGTTAGAATTTCACTCTTCGAATCCATTCCCAACCCAACTACCCAAACCTGTAGGGGGTCCAATGGAGGCTAATTTCAGTGCCAAGCACGTGTAACTTTCTTATGAATGGCGTTACTAGGTGTAAAATGAAGAAACCGTCCTGGCTTCGTTGGATCGATGTTGTTACCTTTGGTGGTCTTACGGCCGTCTCTTCTTCAGCGTTCTTCTACGCTCTTACGCACAAGATCGAGACCCCTCATGCTACTGAAGGACTGTGTCTGCTTGGTACTGTAGCTCTATGCTTTGGTTTGATCTGGCTCCGTTTTACCCTACTCTACAAAAAGTGGTGGGATGCCTTCACTTGGTACCCAGAATATGGATTCATGATCAACCCTGGGAAGTACAAGCTCCCTGATTCCAAGGAGCTGAACAGGCTCGTCAAGAAGACCATCGACGCTTGGTCACCCTACCACCCAACAGCTTACTTCATTGTTCGATCTGAGGTCAACTGGGTTTGGTTTGAGGAAGGTCTCAACATTAGGGTTCGAGACGTTGTTGGAAAGCTCTGCAAAGGGTACACTGTGCCCTTTAGTCACTTGATGGGGGTTGACTACGATACCCCGAATGACGTGCTAGAGCTGACAGCCTTTGAGCATGAGCTAGGCCATGTTATCAGGGGAAATGCCACTGGCATTTGGGACGAAGATGAACACCACAAGTTCATGCGTGAGCACGGACTCAAGTAATTTACATTCAGACCAGTGTGTGAGCTTCGTAAGCACCATCATGGAACAAGTTGAACGTGAATACTCAGCCCGATTAGGTATTTGTTTGGAACTTCTCCGCAAGATCAACCAAGCTCGAAGACTTGGGGAATGGGACTTAGCTGAGAACTTGCTGAGAAAGTTGCGTCGAGTTGAAGGCAAAGTGTGAGGGTATCGGGGGCTACATGAAGATCGATACCAAGTTATGGACCTTGAATCAAAGTAGCGGTCCAGTGCTCTTGGTTTGTATTGAGGGCGCTGAGACTTTCTTACTTCGAGACAATGGTGAGTTAGGGCATCAGGTTGGGAGTAAGATTAAGTGGTATTTCAATAACCGGTTGTCATCAACTCAGGCACTACTTGAGGTAAGGCTTGTTCTTGTACCAGTACCTAGGCTAACCCTCTTCGGTGGTCAATTTACAACTAATGAATGGGTTGGGTGGCAAGCTCGGAAGCTAATACAGTTTGCTCAAGAGATGAAAGGATCTTCGATTGCTGGCACTTTGCACCTGATAGATCTCTGGTCTGAAATCCAGGATGGAATGCCACGAAGGGATCTGGCCCTGCTGTTCTCGTCCTCCAAGTTCGATACCTCGGCGCTAACTCCGATACCAGAGTACTGCGGTTGGACTGGAATCTTCAATAGCGATGGAAAAGAAGAGAGCCTTCCTCGAAAGAACCGGTACTCTAGACCATGGGTTATCTGACCCTCTAGCCGAATTACTAGTCCTCGAACTAATTGGTTGAGAATGTAGAAGCCTGTGCGTAGTACATCGACATAAGTCTATGCCGATACCTATCCACCAAGAATCAGATCCTGAGATTCCTCGAAACTCGGACCTGGAACGGTGCTGCATCTGCCGAGAACGAACGTCTTGGTGGACTTCCCTTCCAGACCGTAAACCCGGAGAGCAGGTGGCGATCTGCCCTCATTGTGCATCTCGAGGAAATCCCGAGGACGTCCCCTCGAAGTTGGTTTGGTGCCGGCGAGAAGACATCGCGTACCACCCGACTTTTGGTGACATCAGTCAAGGTCACGACCGAGAATACCCACCCGCGCCAATAGTTCAACCAGAGGCCAAGAATGACCTACTACAGCGACCCAGTCAAAGACAGCGAAGCCCAAAGCATCGTAACTCAAATTCAGGCTCGACTCGCCGAAGTCGGACTCAAGTCTGAGATTACCACCAACTGGTATCACTATCAGTTAACGGTAAAAGAGCCTCAAGATTACGTAGCATTTCAGGTTTTGGAGGGCGGACTTGAGAGTTTGGAGGGCGGACTTGACCGCAAACTAATTGTGGTCTTTAGTACCATTAGGCTAAGTAATGACGGGGAGACCTTATACCATGGGGTCAACCTCAGAGAAGACCTGGAGAACTTCCATGAGAAGATATTCGATGAAGCCAAGCGCCAGAACGATTGGGTTAAGCAGAAGATACAACGGGAAGTTGAGAGCGCCGAAGCAATCCAAAGTTGCAATCGGATCCTTCAACAACTAAAAAACGACTTCCCAACCTATGCCAAGTCCATATTGATTGGGCTGTCGTCTCCTGAGGGGCCTAAGTTCAGCTTGGGGCTCCACGGACTTACGGAAGATCGGATCCGTCAAATTCTAAACCTGATCGGGTCACCTTCGATGTACGCAATAATTGGAATTTACTCTGATAAACCTACCATTTGGGGTATCGGAGGCACTCCAGATGAGGCCCTAGCTGATGCTCAGAGTAACGGCTTCCAGATATCCAACTGGAGCATCATCCCAATCACCGACGATCAAGTTCGAATGATCACCAAGAAGGGGGCCGAGGGTACGGATCCTAGAGCCATTGGAATCGAGCTAGCTGAAAAAGATTGGTTGAACTTAGGATACCGTCGCGCGTAATAGGTCCCATACCACTTCACGAACGCATTGCGAAAGCTCTAGGTTGGACGGTCAATGAGACCCAGAGCTTCTCGTTGGCTTCGTTAAGGGATCTGGTTCGTCCAATCTCTTTGAAGTTGGCCGCTGAGATCACTCAAGCCATCGAGACTGGATCCTACCTTGTAAGCTAATCATGGTCCTTTTCCGCGATATCCCCCTGTTCCCTCGGGCTCACTACGAGATCGACGTGGATTGGAACTTCCTCGAAAAGTTCATTAGCAATGCCATCAAAGAGGACGGGCTCAACCTTGACCCCGACTTCCAACGAGCCCACGTGTGGACTCGGGAACAACAGGTGGCCTACGTCGAGTACATCTTGAAGGGTGGCGAGGTAGGCCGTAATCTAACCTTCAACGCAAAGGGTTGGGGGTACGATCTTGTAACCGGGTCGTATGAGATCGTGGATGGAAAGCAAAGGCTCGAAGCGGCTCGAGCCTTCCTTCGGGATGACTTTCCAGTCTTTGGGCACTACCGATCGGAGTATACGGATCGGATGCGGCTCCACGCTGGCTTCAAGTGGCGGATTTGCTCCCTCGAAACTCGAGAGGAAGTCCTCCAACTCTACCTCAATATCAATGCCGGTGGGACCCCTCATACGCAAGAGGAACTTGACCGAGTTCGCCACATGCTGCGTTCACGTTCATAGAAGACTCTGGCATCACCGTCGGACTCATCGAGGCGGTAAGGCACAGAACTCCCGTGCCTCGGCTCCTAAGGGGCTGTTGCCGAGGGTATCTCTTACCTGGATCGCCTCCTGACCCTTCTCGCGCCCCAGGAAGTACTCGACAAACGTAAAGACCAATGATCTCTCAACTAGCTAATCAACTGTCCTATGCCTTCCTGGGGCTCTCGTTCCTCGTCCTATGCACTTGCTTCTGGATGCTCCGGAAAGCTCATAAGCATTTGACCAGAGTCACCAAGATGGCTGCTCCTTGGTGGTTTCTTGAAAGTAAGAAAACTCGGATGCTTCCAGATGGGTACCACGAGTTGGCCAATACCCCTGTCGGCGATGCAAGAAAAACCCGAATACTTCCAGTCGGATGCTATGAGAGATCTTCTTGAGTCAGAGCTCAGGTAGTGCAGGTGTATGGGATAACGAATCGTCGTAGTCTTGAAGGCAGGCCTATGTGGGCATTATTCAGAAGGAAGCCGAATGAGGATCCCGTTGAGTACCCTCGCATAGCTAAGATCAAGATCCACCCTCTACGCTGCCACACCTGTGGGGAGTCTTTGAAAGATGGGGACTTAGCTGTATGGTCCGAGAAGAAGAATGGGTGGAAGGGGGAAATGTCTCACGCTCGATGTGTAGTTTTCATCAGGCACCCTGACTCTTCAACTACCAGACTCGATGGGAGATCAATCAGAACCGATGGGAGAGGGGGCATCCTAGAACCACTTCCGAAAGGATCTCTGCTCCTGACCGTATCCGAGTGGGAGCATTGGTCGAATATGGCTGACTAGACGCCTCGCCCGCGCCTTGAAGACTCGAGGTGAGGGCCAACCCCAGAAGGCCAGTGGTTGGACGGTTGGTACTCGGAGCAAGAGGTCTCGTAAGTCAACCTAATTACTTGCGAAACTAGGTTGTTAAGGTGTCTTGACTTTTCCACCTCATTCAGGCAACGGTAAGATCTGCTCGAGGAGTCCACCAGGTCAAATGCCAAACTCACCAAATGATTCTAAGCTAACCATCGGGCAGCCGCGTTCGGAATCCCTCAGCATCCTGACAATCTTCGAGCATCCACTGGACTACCCTACCAAGTACGTAGTCCGAGAGTTCATTGTGGATGTCGACGGGAAGCTCTATGCTCGAAAGGCGTGCAATCTCGCTGATACTTTAGAGGGCGCCCGCCTACTGATCCCTCCAGGACGTGTTTGCGTTCAAGAACCAAACACCAAAGAGTTACCAGCCGTGGAGTCCTGGATATGAAATTCGATGCACCTTACGAAGCTCTATTCCTTCTTCCAGAGCCTATTTGCAAGTCCTGTGGGACCAAGATTCCACGAGACTCTGAGAAGTGCCCCAAGTGTGGATCCCTCTTCGAGTGGTCCCTTCGTGAGAAGCTAGCTACTGCAGCGATCTTGTCCTACGTTGCTGCTGAGGTTGTCAAAGAAGAGGCGGACCGAGTTCTTCGTGAGTTCAAGGCTCGTAAGTGGTGCAAGCAGCATGGATTTCAACGCACTCTTACTTTGCCAAAAGATGGTAGGGAAATCGTGGTCTGCATTCACTGTCTTGCTCATGCGATGATGCAACCGGCTCGGATCTCTACTGTCCCCGCGTCCCAAAGTGACACGCGAGCAACTCATGGCGAAGAGCAAGACCCGAACAAGTCTCAAGCCTGAACCCACTCCCAAGCAACTCAAAACTCTTTGGGATGCCATCGTCGCTTGGCGGAACGAGCACGAAGTGAGTTGCCCGGAGGCCCTTGTACAAATTGATTCCGTCAACGAGGGCCTACCGATCCTTGCTGAGAATGCACTGAATATCGTGGGCTATTGGGGCGAGTAGTCTGATTGTCTTGACCGGGGAGCTGAACTCGTTCGAAAGTTTCACTTTACTGGCTATCTCGAATAGTGTAGACCCGAACCCCACAAAAAGGGCAGGGTGTCTAGGATTCGAGTAGAAAGGAACGAGCATGGCCGAAGGTAAGAAGGAACTAGTACTAGTAAACAACGAGTTTGCATGGGTGAAGGATCTGTCAGGGGGTATGATTTGTGTATTGCGGTCCCCACAAGGAGCCGCTATCCGTAGACTCTGTGATTGTGATCCAGAATGCGAATAGAGAGTTCGTTCCGATCGGTGGGGACCAACTGAAGGGGCAGACTTTCGTCCAAGCTCTGGAATCCCAGTACATCATCCTACACAATCCCGAGACTCCCGGTGCTCGACTGATGACTCGAGGGAAGAACGAAGCCATAGCTCTCCAAACCGGTAAGTGCATCGTCAAACGTGGTCCATGCGAGTTCCCTCTTTGGCCTGGTCAGCAAGCGGAGGTTGTTGACGGCCATCGCATGACTTCGGACCAGTTCCTTCGAATTCGAGTAGTGGGGGAAGTGGCTCCTGACGACGTCAAGGCTCTTCAGTTGTTACTCAAGGAGGACTGGCTCACCTCAAAGCCCATGCCTCAGCCCGTCAAAGCCGAGGAGCCTGCGGGTCTTTTCATCATGGCCAGTGCATCCAAGGATCCGGAACCCGTAGAGGATGAGGTCAAGCTACCCGAGCTAACCATCGGCTCTGAGTGGATTGTCCGCGGAATGAAGACCAAGTTCTTCATTCCTCCTACTGGGGTTACGGTCCTCCCTGCTAATGACCGTGTGACCATAGGGGAAGACCCTTATGTGATGAATGGCGTTCCGCTCGATGCTGATGAGTACGTCATTCTGAAGAACCGCAGTGGTCGAATCAGCTACGTTCTAGGCCCAACAACAGTCACCCCCTGCGAAGACCAAGAGTTTCAAGAATCTAACAGTGGGTCTCACAACCCAGTCTTCAAGGCCCAAAGTATCGACGAAAACAGCGGTGTTCTACTCCGAACCCTGTTCCCGATGACTCGCAAGACGATCCAAGAACGTATGGGCTTGGATGTTCAAGTCCAATTTACTCCAATTGCCAACCCCAATGAGGACGGAGAGGAAAGCGATAGGAGAACACCTTCCTCTGATGAGGTATTACCTCCAGGGACTCAACTTGTCGTTTGGCGGGAGAAGCGATTGGTCTTCCCGGCGGATGGTATCCAGATCATCAAGAAGTTTGAGGCCATCCACATTCTAGCGGGTACTGCTCGGTACGTGAAGAACTCGCTGACGGGTAGAACTCGAATCGTGCAAGGGGAATGTCTATACCTAGCTGATCCCCGATGTGAGGAGTTCACCAGCCGTCGTCTGACCAAAGAGATGATCGGACTCTGGCTTCCGGGGCAAACCTTCGAGACTTACAACCCCGAACTGGTTCCCTGCATTACCGTTCCTCAGGGTACGGCCGCCATGATCCTCAAGCGAGGAATTGGCTCAAACACTCGCAAGACCATCATTGGTTATGCCACTTACTTTCTGGAGTGGGACGAGACCCTCTGCGAGATGAAGCTCTCGACCTCGCGGGGTGGAGAAGCCAAGACCTATCAGAATGCAATCAAGATCTGCTACCTCTGGATGAAGTCCAATCGAATTAACGATGCTCTACTGGATGGACGTACCCGGGAGGATTGTGAGTTCTCGATCCAATACACCCTGACGGTTGACTTCGAGGAGGAGCACAATGACTCCTGGTTCAACGTCGATGACTATGTGTTTCTCGTCTGTGAAGAGGTTCGCTCACGTCTACGCGGAGGTCTCCTTGCTACCTCCATCAGCGAATTGTCCACAAACTACGTCGAGATCATCCGAGACATAGTTCTCGGCATGAAGCCCAGTGTACCGCTTAAGAGTGAAGACCCACTAGCCAGGCTAGAAGCCTATACCATACCTCACCGCCCAGGAATCGAGTTCCCGAGGTTCGGAGCTCGACTGGTCGACATCAACATCAATGCCTTCAGTATTCGAGATCCAGAACTGCAGGGGCAGCTCCGCCAACTTCAGATGGCGGGGATCAACGAGTCTGTTCGAACTCGAACAGCTCAGATCATCTTAGATGGGGCTCGAATTCGAGCGGAGATTGAGAGGAACCAAGCCACCCTTGCCACGGAGACCACCAAGTTCAAGAAGGGTCAGGAGCTTATAAACACTGAGGTGGCTGAAGAGACCACTCGTAAGAAAGGTCAGCAAGAGCATCAAACGGCCCTTGCTTACTTGGAAGCGGAAAAGGCTCGGTTATTGGCTGAAGCAAGTAAGAACCTTGAGGTAGCTGCGAAGAATGACGAGCTATCGAAATCTCAGCTAACTACTCAAGCTACTCTTGCAGATCTTGGACTCAAGATCACCGAGCTCAAGAAGCTGACTGATCTTGCAGTTCTCGAAGTAACTAGCAAGAATATGGAGCTCAAACGTCAAGACGAAACCGAAAAGGTGAAGGCAACTGCCGAGGCCGCTGCTATCGTCAACAACTCGGTCTTACCGACTCTCGGGGCACACCTGGCGGAGATTCGAGACTCCCTCGTTGCAGACAAGCTGGTTAGTGCCTTCGGTGCAGCGGCAAGCTTCCGAGGCGTGGAAGTCGTCGAGCTTGCTGCTCAGACCCTCAGCTCGTTACCCGGTTTGGGATCTGTTCTTGGTCGACTACGTCGGAATCCTTCACGGAATGAAGGCCAGGGTAGCCCTCAAGCGACTAGATAATCACTACTCGGTGGGCTGAATCATAGCCCCTTCGGTATTCAGTACTGAGGGGGCTGTTGGTCTCTTACCTCTACAACACTTGCAACCCTTCTGCTTAACTAGGTTGTTCGTCTGACGTACACTGACCGTCACGATGGCCCCACAGACGAGACAGAGAGCCTTCCAGAAGGACCAGTCAGCATTCGGTCCCTCTCCAGCGATCTTGATCAGCTCGTAGGGGCCGAACACTTCCCCCTTGTGACGTTTCCTCGGGTCATAGTTTCTCTTGAGAATAAGGGGTTTTCTCTCATCTGTGGACATCGACATGTGTGCTTACTACACCAATTGATGTGATGTCGAATCCGGAGACCTATGTCCGAAAAACTAGTAATCCCTGCTAAAACTGAACTGATTGTTCTCCCCGCGGATGCCCACGAGAAAAGGACCTTTGGGTTCGTTGTGCACGAATGGAATGGAGTTCCTCTTCATTCCATTCTCGACGGCAAGATTGTGAAAAAGCCCGTACCCACAACCGAAGATCTGGTTGTAGGTCATGACTATGCAGCCTGCGGCCTCAGTGGCTATCTGCTCTGGACCGTTGGCAAGGATGCCGATGGAGAGCTCCACATCACCTGTGGGCCCTACCTGATTGGGTGCCTTGAACGTGGCAGGGATGAGCGCAATTGCTGGGTGGTCACCGGGATGATCAATACTCGGGGGCTCACGAAGATTAAGAAGGCTTATTCAACTTAGACTGTTGGTTTCTTCCAGCCTTCTTGTGCTCGGATCTGTAAGACCTGCGCAATCGAAAGCTTCCCAAGTTCGGTAGGCCAGCCTTGATCTTGACAATACTTCAGGGCGAAAGCATGACGAGCATCGAGGATTACTTTCGCCCGGTCAGCATCTTCTTGAGTCCCGTGAGTGGTTACAGATCCAAGGTTACCAGGAAGCTTTATGGTCGGCATAGTTCAGGTTTTCTTGATGTTAGCGTTGTCAAGCGCTTGCTGGACGATCAGCTCAGCCGCTTCGATCATCGAAAGTCCCGTTGCCCATGACGGTCGTGCATTTTCAGAACACCAGTCCTGTAGTGCTATCACTCCATCTCCCATGTCATGAGCTCCGTAAGGTGGAACCTCCATCGGTGGCTCCTTGCCTATGAGGACCTTGAGTGCCTCCCGGAAGTAGTTGAGCGCCCCCTCAACATTGCGGCTCTGACCTTTTCGACCTGAATTCATATGTGTCCTCGAGCTCGACCCCAATCCAACCATGCCTGAGTAATCAAATCAAGCTTCCCCTCCATCTCTTCCGTACAAGGATTCTCTTTTGTAATAGCCTGTAAGGCTGGACCCCACCAGTCTGGGTTATCTCGTAGCTCCTCCAGAATGATTGGGACCACAGGCATGCCCATCTGGATGACTTTTTGATAGGCTTTGTGGTTCAGGTCAATGGCGGACAATACTTGGGCGTCTTTCTTCCAACTGTCTCTGAGAGCTCTGAAGGAAAGACGCAACGTGATCTTGGTCTGCAGAGCTTCGAACCTGTTAGCTACCTCCTTTAAACCAAGAGCTCTCCACAGAAGCTGGCGAGTATTTGCCCCCTCGACCCCAGTAGCAAGCTTCGGGCAGTCATAGAGCAGCCTAGCCATCTCGAGCAGGTCATTGTCGTCCTTAGCTTGACTGAAATGAGCCTCGAGAGATCCATTAGGCGCTCTCGATTCAGAATAAGGTTTCTCCTCCCGAAGGTACAAAAGATCTGCCCACAGGTCCTCCAAGAGCCTTCTCTCAGTGTTGTTGAGTCCTGGCCAAAGTCTCTCATCTCGACTTACGAGCTTAACACTCTCAGGTTTCTCCAGATTCGGATCTGTTCTAAAAGCATCCCCCAACTTGATGAGGTTGGCAGCACTCTCATAGAAAATTGGTGAGAGTAGTATTGGCATCTTGGAGTTAGACGTAGGGGTTTTGGGAAGATTCTGGATGACTCTCATCTTACCTTCCTTGGTCAGCTTCCACGCTGACCAAGGATAGACAACTCGTTCAACGTACCCATTCAAAATCAGATAGTTCAAGTATGTTTCCGTCTTACCCTCATCTTGAGGGCTTACGACTATGAAGATGGTGTCTGGATCCATCCTTTTTTGAATCCAATCAGCACCAATCTGGTCTAGTAGGTTAGTAGCGCCCTCACGGATCTCCTCGATCGTCATCATTGTGCGCTTTTACTTCATGTGGTAAGATGTTTCAAGCTGAGAAGTAAAGGTTTGGCGCATAATATGGCAACCATCAATTTGACCACGCAGTTGTTCGAGGGTTTGACCGACCAAGAGGTCAATGAGCTTCAGGCATGGGCTGAAGGCGTAGTGCTTCGAGGAGAGTTCCCGCCCAAGCACCCAGACACGATCGAACAATGGTTTGTAAGTTTCGGTTATGACGCGGATCATCGGCTACTAGTATTCTCCACTGCGCTGCCCCAACGGGTCCTCTTGTCCCTGCTGAAGCGGAAGGATGAGCAGATCTCCAAACTCTGTGAGTTAATTCACATGCCTATCGAGTAGTGTCACCAAGGTGTAGTGAGTGCCGTCCAATCACTGGTCGACGCACTCGACTTGGCAACAGGAGTACCGACATGAGAAATCAAGATCTGATGAAGCGAGTTAAAGGACCCGTCGATGTCCCCAATGAGCCTCACTTCGCAATCCTCATCTATGCAACCCGGAGCATCTATCACGAGGGAGATGAACGCTCACGCACTTGCCCAGGTCACGGATACCCAGCTCATACGGAAACGCTCGATGCGTTTGAGCACTGGGTGACGACCGAAAAGTCCTACCTCGAAGAGTTCATCACCGAACTTGATGCCCGAACCGGGTACGACAAGAAGCCTTACGTCATTCTGGAGGTGACCAAGAAAGGTAGCGTGGCTAGGAGCACCACGGTTCAGTTCTAATGGTCCGCCCAGGTTGGCTCCAAGTAGGGCTTCATCTTCGATCGAAAGAAACGCCGAACGACCTCTTCCGAGTCACGAAGATCGTTCAGGAGTTCGTCGAGCTCGAGGGGATCAACCACCCAGAGGACAATAAACACAGAACGAAAATCGACTACCTCCATGCCTTCTATTGGGCTCCGGACTACTTCGAATGTGATGACTGTCGACGCAAGCCTGGGGCCCCTACTCTATGTTCTGATTGCCTCAGACGAAGAGAGGAGTTTTACAGTAATGGTAGGCTTAAATGTGAGCTACCTCGCTTCTGTTCTAAACCTTACAATGGGTACCCGGCGGTTTACCTCCCAATGGGGCTTTCTAATGATGACGTACCAGTTGTGAGATTGTCTAGATATCAGAGAAAGTGGGTAGTCTAGCTGTGGTGTATTCAATGAGTGCCGTTCAACAACATCTTGGACTTCGTTGAAGGCCCGATGGGGCTGAACTGGACTCTCCTGCCGGTCCAGCGCTTCATTTTGAAGCTATACTACGGGATTGAACTCAATACCTCCGAGCGTCGGATCCAGATCTTTGATCCATTTCAGGAGACGCTTCGATACAGTCTTTCTGAAGACGACTACTTGAGCTACCTCTTTGAAGAAGGTCGGTGCAACGTCCAGGACCAGTCATTGCTGCCCCGTCCTGGCCTTGTCCTAGCTGCTGGGCGCAGGACGGGGAAGAGCACCTTGGCAGAGCTAACCGCCAGCTACACGGTCATCCAGCTGCTTCAATTGGGGAACGCTCATGAGGCCTTTGGTGCTTCGAATCCCAACCTGGGAGGTTCAAGTTCTCCCCAGTGGGTTCCTACGCGAGGAGTTCATGCGGGATCCTCATCGATTCTGGACTGAGTATGGGGCTGAGTTCGCTCCCAGGTAGCTCAGACACGTTAGGATCAATCTCCGGGTTTAATAGCCTCTCTGATGCCTTCAAGAATCTGAGACAGAATGCTGTCTTCTAAGCTTTCGAGGGCTATGAGCAACGATCCGGCGCGTTGGGCTATCAAGTGGATCATATCCTTGGCGTATCTCGCAGTCCATCCATGCTTACCCCAAGCATCCATCGCTTCTTTAGTTCGATAGACGAAGATCTCAGACGGTTCCCCTCTATCCAATATGGCGGAACCCCATACTCTCTGTATGACAACAACCGCGTGAGTTAGAGTGTCATTTGCACCGAATCTCGTTTGAAGAGCTACGTCACAGCCACCTGGAAGCATGTCACGTTCCTTGGGTCTACGGGAATAGTTAGGACAAAAGACGACTTGTGACAGGCTGCTTAACCAAATACGTCAAGGAACCGGATAACCATTGGTTCTTAACACCTGTATGGATTGCCACCCTCCCCCATGTCGTCAAAACCAAGACCACAATCCGGGCAACGCCAATGCCCGCACCCACGGTGGCACTCCCGCATACGCCGATGATCACATTGCCGTAAGACGGACCAACTCTTACGTGGTCGTAGTATTCTACGTTCGTTCCCACCGAGGTCCCGAACACCTTGCTTGGTCAGCTTCATTCCGATTGGGCTGACCTATGCCAAGCCAACGAAGGGAGTCGTGAGACGATAGTTGTTTAGGGTCAGCACTTGGGCCTTTACCCCTTCCGGTTCCGCCACTACAAACCAGAATGCAACGACATCCTTGGTGAGAGGCATACTCCTGGATGCTTTCACTTGAGCCGGCTCGTCAAGGGCCTGCTTGAGTGTATCCCCACATGAACTCGTGATAGACAGGAACTTATTTCTGTCCGTTACCAGGAAATCCCCCTTGGCGTCGGAGTCAACGTAGATAACCAAGTCGTTGCTCACCGTCTCTAGCCCTCGCTTCGCTGCTCTCAAGAGGCGGGCATTCACGTACGGTTTCAGTTCTGTTAGGTTATCTTGAGTCATTTGTCTGGCTGTTCTCCACACTCTGGATTATATAGGTATCCACTCCTACAGATCAATACTTTTCAAGTCGTTCTCAGATCACCGGGCTACGCTTGTAGCGGCTTGGGATGGTCGTTCGGTCTTTTTTCATGGGCTCCTTCTTCCTCGAAGATGAAGGTTCCGGTTCAGACCGTCCTCGCACCCGTTCGACAACAACCTCAAGCCTCTCTCTGATAGGCTCCGTCAGGATGGCGTCAATCAGAGTTCTTCGCTGAGGGAGATTCAATTCAGTGAGTTCTGTGCGAACCGGCATGAGCCCGACGGACTCTGGCTCAGAATTGAAATAGATATGACCTATGGCGGGGCGAATCCTTTCCCAGGGCGTCTCTTCAATTAGGTTCTGATTCCTCCTTACTACGACCTGAATGTCATTAGGATTGAATACGACGATCCCACTCTCTATTTGGTTTCGAAGGCTATTCCAGAAGGTGGCACCCAACTCGCGAGCCAGGTCGAACGGATCCTCGAGTTCACCAGCGCTCCAGGATCGCATAACCTCATCGGTCATTGTGAATTCAGAGGAGGCTAGGTCCCCACCTTCCCCAATGACTCGAACAAGAACCTGTACCGTTGGCATAATCTTAATGAAGCTTACTTCAATCAACTTCCGGTGTAAAGACCTTCATGGATAGGCTGAGCTGATCGAGTATCGATCTATACGACGATAGACGAGTAGCGGTTCATCGATTGGGGGATGGTGTTCAGTGACCGGCATCCAGCCTTTTCTTTCGGGTTCAGGCTTCTCTTTCATGGGGGATCCTCCGGTGGCAGGGATACACCGGTTGACTTTTGGAGGTGATCCCCGGATAATGGGGGTCATTATGGTCACCATTACGAAAGAACACCTTGAGAATTGGAAGACTTCCGGCTTTATCCTAAGTGAACTTTTCCCGATGGGAGTGATGGGAGTGTTTGATGCTCCGATTTCTTCTGAAATCAAGGTTCGGATTCTCCTACGGGAGGAGATTCTTGGTAGCAGGGGTTTGATCTATGTAACGGCGAGGGCGGTACGCTGAAGGGGGAGAGATCCCGAAGGAAGAGTTAGAGAAGGCTGCTGAGGCTGCTTCTATGGCAGCCGTTGAAGCTGTTAGGGGGAATGCTTGGGCTTCTTCTATTGACTGCTTGGGCTGCTTCTATGGCTGCTTGGGCTAATGCTAGAGTTACTTGGGATGCTACTAATGCCTGGAATAATGCTATCACTGCTGCCCGAGCCACTGCTTGGATGGATTTTTCTAGTGAGGAGGAAGAGAAAGAAGCCCAACTCACTGATTGCCGAGAGTGGTTGCTGAGGGTTCCTGTACCAACGAATAATGGGGGTGATATGATAGCCAATAAGAAAGAGATCATTCCGATGGGGCTTATGGGATTGTTTGAAATCCCTATCTCCCCTATTAATACCCTATTGATACTCTTACACGAGGAGGTTCTTGGGAGGAGGGGAATGGTCTATGTGGCGGCGAAGGCTGCCCGTCGGGCCTGTACGAAGACAGAATTGTCTCATTCTGATAGCCTTCGAGCTCTAGATCTATGCGACCGATACGTTGAAGGGGAAGAGATCCCGAAAGAAGAGCTAGCGAGAGCTGCTAATGTGGCTGATGTGGCGGCTCTGTCTGCTTGTGATGCTACTTGGGGGGCGGCATGGGCTACTTGTAAGGCGGTAAGGGCTGCTAATGCCGCTTCGTCTTTGTCCCCTGTCAGGACTGATGCTTGGGCCGCTGTGGAGGCAGCTGCTGTTAGAGCCACTTCTAATGAGGAAGGAGAAAGGGAAGAGGAGAGAAAGTCCCAACTCGCTGATTGTCGAGAGTGGTTGCTGAAAGGGAACACATAAGATGAGGTCGTTGTGATTACAATTACGAGTGAACTTCTCGAAAGTTGGGAGGTTTCCGACTTTATCCCAAAAGAACTACTTCCGATGGAGGTGATGAGGTTGTTCGAAGCCCCGATTCCCTCTAGGGACAAGGTTCGGGTTCTTTTACGTGAGGAAGTTCTTGGGCGGAGGGGTTTGGTCTATGTAGCGGCCAGGGCGGCACGCCGAGCCCGTACAGTGACAGGTTGGTACCATTCTGATAGTCTTCGAGCTCTAGATCTATGTGATCGGTACGCTGCTGGAGAAGATATCCAGAAAGAAGAGTTAGAGAGAGCTATTAAGGCGGCTGAGGTGGCTTCTTCTGAAGCTGCTTCTTCTTGGGCTGCTAGGGCTGCTGCTAATGCTGCTAGAGCGATTGCTGTTCCTAGGGCTGCTTGGACTGCTACTTCTAATGAAGAGATAGAGAGAAGGTCCCAACTTACTGATTGCCGAGATTGGCTTCTAAGGGGAAACCCACAAGAAAGAGCCCCCATACTCACAAGGTATCAGCGGATAATGAGGTCCTTGTGATAACCATTACGAGTGAACTCCTTGAGAGGTGGGAAAATTCTGACCTTATCCCGAACGAACAACTCCCGATGGGGGTGATGGATGTGTTCGGAGCATCGATCCCCTCTAAGAACAAGGTTCGGCTTCTCCTACACGAGGAGGTTCTTGGGAGGAGGGGAATGGTCTATGTGGCGGCTCGGGCTGCGCGCCGGGCCTGTACGAAGACAGAAGGGTCTCATCCTGGTAGCCTTCAAGCCTTAGATCTATGCGACCGATACGCTGAGGGGGAAGAGATCCCGAAAGAAGAGCTAGAGAGCGCTTCTAATGCGGCTGACGAAGCGGCTAGGGTTGTTTCTGAGGCTGCTTCTACTTGAGCTGCTTTTGACGCTTCTGTTTCTGATGTTAGAGATGTTTGGCCAGCGAGAGCTGCTGCTTTTGCTGCTGGAGCTGCTTTGGGTACTTGGACTGTTTCTGATGCTTGGGATGCTACTACTTGGGCTTGGGATACTACTGATGGGGTTAGTGATGAAGAAAGAAACTCCCAACTCGCCGATTGCCGCGAGTGGTTGCTGAGGAATTCCCCACAAGAAAAGGCTCCAGTACTTACTCGGTACCAACGGATAATGAGGTCGCTATCCTAACCGTAGGACGGGAGCACCTTCAAGGCCAGACTCGAGCTAGTCCAGCCCAGATCAGGTTCAGTAGAGTGACCACAATGAGGCACTCAATAGCCGCTTCTTTCGGGAACTTGAGGACGGCACAGGTCATCAAGCAGATGACCCAGGAGGTGAGGATCCTCGTGACCACGGTCATCCTACGAGTCTGAAGGTCTTCCAGCACCTGACGCAACCGTTGCTCTCAACGTCATCAAGCTGGTCGAGGGCATTGACCTCAACCTGGACGGCTCGGCCCAGGATAAGTTGCACGACGGATTGGACCTCAAGGATTGAGAGGTCTTGGTAGCTCGTAAGAGGCGTTCCTACCTTGACGAGGTCAGCCACGACCTCTACGCGAGTGATGTGCCAGCCCAGAGTTGGATCGTTCGGGAGCGTGTACTGCACCCTCGCACGTTGGAAACCCTCCATCCTGACGACCTCGATGGTCATGGGGACTCACCTATCAGGATGAGAGAGTACGTCTTTGTCATACTGGGTATTACGCGGCAGGCTTGGATTTCTCAACCACTCTCTTGGGCACCTTGGGGGCGTTCGCGAGCCAAGCCTCAACCTTAATCCGGAAGTCAATCCAAGCCTCAGTGTTACCCAGAGTCCAATTCTCGGTAGCGTGGTCAATGGTGCGTGCCATATGGATCAGGTCGATGACCGTTGGAAGGAGGAGCTTTCTATTGAGCTTGGCTGAGATCTCCTCAGCGGGCTTCAATCGTTTTAGGCGTTTCATTCGTTACTTTTTCAGTAGCTCGGGGGGAATGTTCTCGCAGGAGACTTGGAAGGCCGATTGATTCCATAGGCCCATGCAAATCTTTGGGGCTCGCGGATCTCGAAAGTACGTGGGTTGATTCCAAGTCGTTCTCTGCCGGTGCCCAACCCAAAGAAGCAACGAAGTTGACCACAAGATCGCTGCTACGACCAGAGCTATGCAACCTATCTGCTTGGAACTTAGAGCCATTGGTTTACCTCAGGATCCCAGTACTTCTTCGACACTGGGCATACTTTGGACACTAGCTGACGCATCTTGGTGTGGTCAACTTTATTCAGCGTTTCGATCCCTATGCAAAGAGCCGCAGTCATCACTCGACGATGGCTGACGGCCCCAAAGGTCTGCCTCCACACGTAGTCAACCCCCTCGAGCAACCCCTGCGTGGAAGTACACTCGAGCACCAGGACGAAGTTGGAACAGATTCGACCCCTCACCTTTCGGGGCGCCCACTTCTCGATTAGCTGCTTAAGTGTACTCTGGGGCTTCCTCTTGAGTATTTGAATGCCTATAACTATCGCGGTTTTAGCCAACCTGTGTTTGGTAACGGTGCATTTGATTCTACCCTCACCCTTGTCCTTAGTTGAGGCCAAAAGTGCCATCATGATCTCAGCACTCTCTGGACTACCAACCAAGTTGAGTACCGAATTGCGACGAATTGCCAAAAGAAACCCCTCGAGATGCCAAATCCCCGAAGCAACGTAGGTTATGGCATTTGACTGTGCGAGAGGGTACACGAGCTTTTTGGCCCATGACAAGGAAGAAATGCTAAAAAGAACGTGGATTTATCGGCGGTGCTGGGTCAAGCAGAATGAGGTGGTTGAGTTTTTAGGGGCTTTCAGCTACGAGGCTCGATTACTGCTCGAAAAACTCGTTACAATCGTTCGTTGTGCGTCCCGGATTAGGGACTTCGTTCCGACGAGGACCCGCAAGATGGGTTGTCTACCGGGCCGGTAAAAGGGCCAGGGTCACTTTTGGCATGATCTTGATGGTTTACCCCAATCAACTTCCGGTGTAAAGACCCACATGGATAAGGCTGAGCTGATCGCAAGCTACAAGTTCGAGAAGGGTCGTCAAGTCATGGTTGAGAAGGCCCAAGAGATTCAGAAGCGAAAGCTCTCTAGTATCTGCAAAGAACTACTCGAGAAATACGGCAAAGGTCCACATGACCTTGGAGATGGGAACTCCGAAGGGTACAACATCATCCAAAAAGGCGATACTTGTTACTTGAGTCAAGTTCGAGCCAAGAAGGCTGCTTCCGGTTGAATCCTATGACCCAGGCTGGCGTTATGGTTTCCAACCAGCAGGTGGTTGGAAACCAGCATCCTTAGCTTTCACGGCCCAATCAGGCCATGGACGTTCAACTCCCAGCAATGCAACGTTGGCAGCATCTAGCGCTTGCTGAGCGCGTTTCTTCGAGTTGAACTCGAAGACATCCTCTTTCGGGTCAATCGCGTAGGACCTAACAGCCTTCTGTGCTATCGTGAAATCGCGATCGTAGGTTTTAAAATCCCCCAAGGGGGCATCGGCCGGATCCGATCCTTCCTCTGCTTGAGGATAGTACCATCCGATGGCATATGCATGCCTCGTTTCAAAGAGAGCAAGAACCGCGCCATCCGAGGTGGTGTACTTTGGTTGCTTAGTAGCTTGCTTTGGCATATGACGAAACCCTATTACGCACGAGATCTGGGGAACTCAATGAGAAAGTATACCGTTTAGCAATGCCTACCGCTGCTTGGAGCTGGGGGCTGAACATCGTGGGATCGCTCGGTTTGGTAGGGGCTAATCATCGCTCACTGCGTTGTATTAGCGGGCGAGAGCTCTCATTCCACAAGCCATCCAACCTTTGGATCTCTCGCCTGATAAGGGATACATTCTCATCGATCTCGGGCTTCAAGTACTTGAGGTACACTTCGCGTCTCTTACTGAGCCAGACCTCTTGGGCATCCTCATCATCCATGGGCCTCTTCCCGAAGGCACTCACCTCTTCTAGGATCTTGTCCCGATCAGGACCATACACCCAAAACAAAACATCCCCTTGATGGTCCACAGAGGAAGGGCCGATTCGAACACCCCATGGATCCACAGCCCAATGACGACGTCTCTTACTGAGGGACGCCTCCTGTTCTTCAGTGACTACTAGTACAGGAATGTTGTGAGCATCACAGTCATAGTTGTAGTAGGGGACCGCCTCTTGAAAGAGAACCAACTCTGAGCTGATATCAGTTGACATCCTACTCTCTCGGTCCCCAACCTTAATCGCAATCCAACGAGTAACACTGTAGATGTAGTCTCGTTCGAATCCGAACATCCCCGATTGGTAATCAAATCCAATGGAAGTCGGACGTTTGAAGATGTCGTCGGTGGGGGGACTTGCCGATCCGTGCCATTCGTCAGGATTCTTTCCTGACACCTTGTCCCAAGACAAGAAGTTCTCCTCCATGAAACAGAAGAACTTCATCCTGAGTTTCTTATCCCCAATTGGAACGGATATTGAATAACCCATCGAGGCAACTACACCAGGCTTTGGTGACTCCCCTTAGGATCGTAATGGTAGCCCACTTGTACCCCTATGTTATCTACCTCTTGACCAAGATAGTAAGACAGAGTACACCTACCTACATGGAATCAGACCAAGCAATCCACTACCTTCTCCATACCTTGTGGACGAAGGCCGTAGGGACTGAGAACTACGACAAATCCGAGTGGAAACGCATGAGCGCCTTTATCTACGCTCACTTGGACAGAAACAAGATCTACACAAGAAGTCCCCGAAACGATCAACAAGAGGTCGAGCGAAAGCCCGTGATCTAAGAGATGGGCTTGGTGTGAGTGTACCTGGGTTCAACTTCTTTGACCACCTTGTTCAAAAAGTCAGCCAAATGCTTTGCTACCTGAGCCGGAGTACCAGTTTTCCCTCGGAGTCGATACTCTCGGGGCATAGCCGATAACCTATGCTCGACCTGGACCTTACCTGTTGGTGGGGGGCTGTGTGGAGTCTCCTTTCCGAAGCCTTTGATCGAGAAGGCCATGCGGTTGTTCTCGGCTTCTGCTCCTCCGCCGGCACTCCCCACACCTTTGGGCAGATTGATGAAATTGACAAACACCGTGTCGTATCGGACTCCAGCGAGTTTACTCACGTTGTCGAATTTAATCTGGCGGCCCTGAAGATTGAGATGGGACTCAACCATCTTGATGAACTCTTCGGATCCTCCACTCTCAGCAGCGAATCTTGTGGCAACTCTCTTGGTTAGATCTTGGGTCATACCCTTGAACCTCGATAAGAACTATCGCACGCCTTGACTCCAGTGACGAACTGTGAACCGCTTCAACCACTCTTACGCGCGAGCTTGTCTGAATCTCAACTAAATTGAGTATAGCCTTCCAAAAGACCGTTCTGTGAAACTTATTCAAAGTTGCTCATAGGAGAACTCCGATGTTCACTTCCTGCTTCAACGAGACATGACTCGTAGGCCGAAGGGTTCTCCTTCGTTCCGCCGCTAGAGGACTCTCCACAGGCTTTTTAGCGCCGAAGGCGCCTAGGTTCCTCGGGAACTCCGAGTACCTTTCCAAATTCTTCGCCGCATTCTCATCTCGATCATGAATAGCTCCACATCCTTCACAAACCCACTCTCTCACAGAAAGAGCCAGCTGCGGCCGTTTAAGGCCGCAGCTGGTACATATCTTCGAGGATGGGAACCATCGATCAGCTACTTCTAGCTTAGATCCATACCAAGTGGTCTTGTAGGAAAGTAGCCTCTTACTTTCAAACCACCCTTGGTCCAAGATCGACCGAGAAAGGTGAGGATTCTTACTCATTCCACGAATACCAAGGTCTTCCACAACGATGGCTGACTTGGTTTTCGCCAGCCCCGTTGTGAACTTATGAAGGAAATCCCTTCGAACGTTTGCTACTCGTGAGTGAATCCTCGCTAATCTTTGAGCTGATTTCCTCCTATTTGACGAACCCTTACGCTTCCTCGAATGAGAGCGTTGAGCCCTTCTTAACCGACTTAACGCTTGTTTCAATGGATTCGGGGCATGTATCTTCGTACAGGCCCCGTCCGAAGAGACCGTAGCGAAAGTAAGAATCCCTAGATCTACCCCAGCTTTTGGTCCTTGGATAGGAATAGGATCCGTCACGACCTCAACGGTATTGACGGATACGAACCATCGATCTGCTACCCTCGAAATCGTAGCTGAAAGGATCTCCCCACTAATCCTGCCGTTGATCTTCTCTTTGGTTCGAATAGTCCCAAGCCTAGGGAGCTTAATATACCTAGTTTGTGGCTCAATTGAACCATAGAGACGGAAGGAATCCTTTGATTTATGCTTCTTTTTGAACTTTGGGAAGCCAACTCCTTCTGATCTTCTGGACCAGAAAGCTTTGAAAGCTTTGTCAAGATCACGAAGAGCTTCCTGAGGGGCACACTTGGAAACCTCGTACATCCAAGGGAAGTCAGGGCCCTTGCGGGCGTTGAGGTCCCGATGTTCAGCGATGGCGTTGGTGAACTTCTCCTTACCTTCTTGGGTTCGGAAGCGTTCGATCCTCCTTTGGAGGGACCAATTCCAAGCGAAGCGAGCCGTTCCGGCATGCTTCGCCAAGAACGTCCGAACCCGATTGTTCGGATCTAACTCGAACTTATACGCCTTCCGAAGTTCCATGAAGAATGGGTATCTTACACCAAGTTCAGAAAAAGTTATCGAAATTCAAGTTTGAATAGGGTCGATCAACTTTGATCAGGTTTGGAGTCAACTGCTGCGACCCTCGGAGGAGCCCCCAGCTCCTCCAGCTCCATTTGCTCGATAGGTTTTTCAGGATCCCGCCTCCAAACTACATGGAATCGGAGGCTAGGAGTCAGACCTAGGTCCGAGCAGCCAAAGCCCGAGCGATAAACCGTCGAGCCTCGGGGTCCGAGGGATCGAAGGCAATCGAGGCGCGTCCGGTGATTGGCACCGGGGGTTGTACGGATTTTGAACCGCCATCAATAGCAGGCTTCTTGGCGGACTTCCCCTCCGCCTTCTTGTCAGCACTCCGGAGAGTGTAAATCGTATTCGGGGTAATTACGGCTCCAAGTGCAGCTGCCTTCTCGACGATCTGCGCAGCCGAGAGCTTGGGATACTTTCGAATAAACGCAGACTTATTGAGGGGGTTCCCCTCAACTTTCTTGGCAGCCTTGGCGGTCTTCTTGGCAGCCTTGCCAACCTTCCCCTCCGCCTTGCGCTTGTCCGCACTTCGGAGAGTCCAGATCGTTCCTGGACTTATTTCTTCCCCCAGTTTAGCCGCTTCCTCGACGACTTCTGCAGGCTTGAGGTTGGGAAACCTGCGGATGAACTCTGATTTGTTGAATCTTTCTCCCATGTGCTTATTACTTTCTAGCCATTTAGGCTGTGGCCATCAATAGTGGATCAAAGTAGATCGAGGTACAACCTGAAAAGTACGTGCAGAGCTTGACTATCGTCAAAACCTGTAACTTCAGCCATAAGGCCCGTGAGGGATCTGTATATAAAATGAGGCATTTCGACCAAGGTAGTAGATGATAACTGTATGATAGAGCTAAGAAATGAAGCTAGTAAGGCGGACTTAAGGGTAGTTCGTTGGGGCCTACTGACTGAGAATCCTTGGACTCGGCGATGCTAGTGCGTCTAATCTCGGAAGAATTGGGTTTCAAGCGACGGCAGAGTACCTACGCAGTCAAAGCAATCGAGGGCTTCGAGACGGGCAAGCGAATACGCTCCCCCAAGGATGATTGGAGTCCATTGGTTCTAGGACTAACTTGGCCAAGCACACCTACCGCAATGAACTCACCCTGTCAGACACCAAGCGTGGTTTGCGGGTCTTGCCGATGCCACGACAGCCTAAAAAAGCAAAAAGCCCATCCAGCTCCGCTCTGTGGGACTGGATGGGCTTTTTGCTTTTTTTGGTCAACAACCCAAAGTGTCGACGATTCGGCTAATCTTCTGGACCTTGGACCGGAGCTGATCTTCGGCAGCCATTCGGGCCACGGATCGATCCTCATCGTTACCCTCGCACCACAGTTCAAGACCGTGCACGAAGATTTCGGTGTGCCACTTCCCACCTGTTTGCTTCTCGGAAAGAACAACATCCTCGTTCTGGTAGTGGCAATGAGTTGGGTTTACCGAGTGCATGGGTTGGTTCATCCATGTCGAGAACTCTGACTGTACTTTGGCTTTGCTCTTAGCGAGATCAGCATCGTCCTCATCATCGTCATCGGACTCGTCACCCTCCTCGTCATCATCGTTCTCAGACTCATCATTCTTCCCCTCATCCTCATCAGACTCGTCGCTCATAGCTTGAAGAGCTTCTCCAAGATCTAGGGTATCATTTGAGGGGTCATCTCCGAGGATTGGGCTAATCTTCGCTTTGGTTGCTAGAGAGTACCTGCCCCTCACGGGGCAGATGAACCGATTCTTGTGTGCCGAAAGTATATTACTTACTGAACTCCTTCGCTTGGGCATCCAACATCTCTTCTCCAGCCTAGTGCAAATCTCGCCGACGCTGAGAGTCTCAGTTCCAATGACATAGATTACCCTATCGAGTAACTTTTGAGGTTTTTCATCTTCCGACATCACAACTTCCTCCTCCACCGATACTGACACCTCTACCACAGGTGCCCGAGTATCGGAACTACTTACTGAGGTGGCGGGGCTCGTCGGGGTTAGCCCTGTCCCATTAAGCAGTTTCTTATGTTCAATCACGGCTATAGCGGTTGCCCTCCTTTCTTTCTCTTGCAACCGCCTCGCTTCAACGATTGCCAGCCTGCGGTCCGTGAACAAGCAGCTCTCGCTGGCCACGAATTCGTAATGGTCTTCAACTGAACGTACGGTCACAGGATCAGGAGGGGCATTCGTCGGCGAATGCCCTTCAGTACCAGCTTTTATGATGAAAACTGGTATGATCTGCCCCGTTCCCGCTATCCAGCGCATAGGGTGGGTAGTCATGCCCCGTGTTATTACGCATAGATGCAAGAAAATTCAACAGAAATTGTCGAGTGGTGAAATCTCCTACCTTGTACCCAATCGTGACCAGGCGCATCCTCGGTGTAGCCCATCTGAATGGCACTCCTAGACTTCGTTCTCAGTGAAAATGAGAGCTACATCAACCGATCCTACTACCATTCGCACTGCGAAGAGCACGAAGCCTCCCGAGAGGAAGTCCTTCTGTGGCGTAAAGTGAAGGAGCTGGAAGCTATCCTTCAGAGCCTCCGACCTCAGGTTGTCAATGAGCTCCTAGCGGCTATCCCTAGGGATACTGAAAAGGTGTGGGTAAATGTCAGAAGCATGGAACTCCTGAAGAAGTACGCTGGAGACCTAATCAGACAAGAGATCCTCTCTAGTATTGACAGCACCTACCAAGAGATCTGGGGATCAATTCAGGTCCTCTCCGACTATGACGAGGAGCCGCATACCATCTGGCTCGCGGTGGACCCAAACTTACCAGATGATGGGGTCAGCACTGAGAGAGCTTCCACGTACCTGACCCCGGTAATCGAAACTCTCCGATCTGCAATTGACCATCAGCCTGTTGAGGTGGATTCATAATTACAGTGATATTGCTCCCTTTAAAGCTCTCCAGGAAATCACTGCCCACTATGATCCTCTTCACCTCATATTGAAAGACCTTCGCCCTCAACAGGAATAGTCGAAGCTCGTTCAAGTTACTGAAGCAAGGTAGGTAGTAGCGACCTGGTGTAGTCGATTGAATGTAGATCGGCGACCCGTTTGCCCAAGGGAGTAATGCCCCGGAGAGGCTACCTCGCACTGATTTAGGTCCTTCAGTCACGCAGCAGCACCCTAGCACCAATTATGGATACAACGCAAATCCTAAAAGTATCGGAGAGATACAGATCAATATTTCAGCTTGCAGGAGCTACTCCTCGAAAGTGGGATACCTCTCTGAACACTTGTCCAGGAAACCTCTGCGCTTATGATCACTGCTTTTGGATGTGCGAGGAGATTCGGAAGATGATACCAGCGAATCCGGAAAAGGCTGTTCGTTGGTTGTGCTTCGTTCAGGGCATCCTCTGGGTTTCTGGAAAATCTAGTATCGATTCTATGCGGGAGGATAATCGACTCATCCTCGGTAGTCAAGCCGACTGCCGAGGATGAGGGGGCGCATGACCCCGAAGTGGCTCAGCGTCGCTCATCACTTCGACTCCGACACAGTCCGTTCAAGGCGGTTAGCAGCCTCTGAGAGGTCTCCGTTAATGAGTTGGGCACCCGCCACGCTTCTTCACTACACCAAACTCAAACACGATTCTGGTGTAGTGTACTGCGACGAATGAGGTGTGAGTGCTAGCAACAAGAAAATGCGCATTCGACTCATGCGAGATAGAGTTCGAACCAACACATCCATACCAACAATACTGCTGTACTAGGTGCAAGGAGCGCGCTCGTTGGCATCGTTCAGAACAGATTGAAAAATCCAAGAAACGCAGCCAAAAGTGGTACTCCGATCCGGAAAATAAGCTCAACCACAGGGTAGCTCGAAGGGGTAGACGCATGTCAGTAAAAACTGGTAGAGGTGAATGGGAGATGCCAGCCCCAATGATCGAATACCTACCGGGCGGATGCGTCCCGATTGCTATTGAGTGTGGGTATAAGTTCGAACATTGGCAACTTGCATCACTTCACGGAATGATGAGTACGATCACTGGACCTCACTCAGCCAACAACCCAGTATTTACACTGTTTCCGTGGCACATAGGGTGCGGATGGGCCGCGTACATTCGAGATATTGAGTTAGCCAGATCGATTGCCATGCGTACACACGTGGTCAACTTCAATGACCGTGAGCAGGAACTCGCTCTAGGATGGCTCGTACGTGTCAAAGCACCACAGATCAAGCCAGGTGCTTGGAAACTTCGAATCACAACTATTACACCTGTGTGTTGTCGCGCAACTGGAGGGACTTATTACATGGCTCCAACTGCGAACAACATCAAAGGGACTCTTGAGGTAAACGTTGCACGAAGGCTTGGAATAAAGACTGAGAAACACGACGTTCAGGTCAGATTGCTTGACTCAAAAGCCTTCTTAGACAAGCTTCGACTATCTGGCAATGGCAGCAAGCTTGGTGACATTTGTGGGTGGTCTGGAAGCATCGACATTGAAGTGAATGCGCTTGGTAGGCTTCTGCTTGAATGTGCCGCCCTCGGCATGGGATTGGGAGGCAAGTTGGCGTTTGGATTTGGGCGAATCAAGGTAGAGACAATATGAGGCCCTCGCCAAGTCAGCTGCTTCACAAAGCAATAGGAAGCCCGCGGGTTGACGGGTGCTCGGAGGCAAACGGTCTTTGCTACGTTTGCGCAGGTCCTGTAGTTCGAGGAAAACCCGTTGTCGACTGGTGTACTTCAAGTTACACAGATCAGAATCGTGCGCGTTGTCCTGCAGCAATTTACGTCTGTGAGGCATGTTGCATGCTTGCTGCACGTACTTTTCCAGTCCCTGGGCGCCCGCCAGGACAGTGTTCGGTTTGCGAGGGAACCGGAACTGTGAAAAAGATTCCTCCCAAGGGCAAAGGAAAGGCGTCCAAGATCGGAGACGCTTGCCCTAAGTGTGGTGGTACGGGCGAAGCGTCGTTCGGTGGCAACTTCCGCAATTACAGCCACCTATATGAGGAGGGGTGGGATTCACCGTCACTTCCGGATGGAACCGTGATCCCAGGCTACCTGAACGCATCAAAGGGAGAAAAACCGATCGTGCTTAACTTCCTAAGGCGTGACCACCACGGCATGTGGTTCGCTGCAATCGCAGACAGTGGACAGAAGCATGTGGTGCATCATACACCACCGAACCTGCTCGGTCCAGGCGGAACGGTGCTGTTCGAGGAGACGCTTGTTAGCATCCCACCAGGTCTCTCGCTGGTAGACGAAATGACAGCACTTCTCACCGCTGGAGCAACAAAGGAAGAGATTCTCATCGGAGAATATAGCCAGTTCACATGGCTGCGCTTGGAGACAGCAATCCGTGAATTTGAGGGTCGTAACGCGAAGCGGCGGCATACTGGGTGGTTTCGTTTGGCGCTATGGCTATCTCAACGAGATGAGGCAGCAGTAGCTATAAGGATTGAAGCCGAGAAGGCAGCAGAGAAAGAACGTAAGGCACGGACCAAACAGAGAACCAAGGAGACTCAAAGTGTTGAAACAGGAAGAAAGAAAGCATCTCGAAACACTTCTTGTCGAGATGCTGTTATCGATCCGAGACCGGTATGTGAAGGACAAAGGGGGGAAGGTAAAGCCGGACTACCTCGAACAGATCCAAAACCGAGCCAGAACAAGTGCAGAAATGTCACCGACCATCAATCGGTGGGTGAACGAGCTTCAAATAGACCTACAAATGCAGAGCATCGACACGTGGGGCAGCTCAGCCTCTTCAACGCTCCTTGATCTAGTAAGCTTCTGCGACGAACACTCGTGCCACAGAGAAGCGAAAATGATGGTAATTCGCGATGGTGCGTTCTTGTTTGCATTGCTCCGCAAACAGATCGAACTTCGCAAAGAAGAACGGGAGCGAGAGAAGCAGGAGCGAATCCTTGGGAAACTTACCAAGGAAGACATGTTGGCAGCAGCAGAAGAGAATGGATTGTTAGTTGAGGAAACGGCATAATGGAGACAACTCGATACATTTCGGTGGTCAGGGCAGTTCAACCGATCGCGCATCACAAGGGTAGTATCGGAAATCACGCAACGATCATGCGTGCAGCTGTAAGGCTTCCTGGCGGAGAGATCGCAGACGTGCCAGAGGGCACTGGTAACGCAGTTAGAAATCGATTACGCCGAGCTGCCGCGATCTGTTCATTGGACGCAGCTGGAATTCTGGGGGATCCCCAACTCGAACGTGGAGCGATGCGGCTGCTGTTCAACGGCGGAATGCTCACTGGAAAGGGTGATGGGACCACGATCAACATCGATCGATGGCGCGAGCTTGTGACGCTATTCCCGTTTCTTGGGATCCTTGGGGGTTGCATCGACAATCGTACCCAAGGCGGACAACTCAATGTTGACGCACTGAAGCTCATCTGCGAGGAAAACATGCACTCGCTAAATCCATGGACGCGACAGTGGCTCAAGGATAACAATGAAGGGATCTGCGAAAGCTCCTACCTACTTGAGAAAGTTCAACGGGTGAATATGGACCCGGAGATCCTTCCCGAGAACCTGAAACTGCTTTCGGAGGGTGCGAGGTTACAAGTCTATAACAAGCTACTAGCACAGGGTAAAGCTCACGAGGAGGGGAACGCGATCGAGGCCGCAAAAGTCAAGAGCGACATGATGCCGCATACGTTCGAGCGAATCATTCGCGGGTCATTGTTTCAACTGTCGTTCTTGTTGAGGTCTTATAACGAGCTTGAGCGAGACGCTTTCGAGTACGCCTACTCCTGCCTATTGAACAACTTCCGTTTCGGAGGAAAACAAGCATCAGAACACGGGGAACTCGAATTCCTTGCGGGTGCCAGGGTTCACTTCAAACAATACACAGGAGAGCTCGACATCGGTGAGCGAAAAGGAACCGGTGATCTGTTCCGAGCGCACGTTACCGATCACAAGGAACAGCTGGTGAACTGGTTACGGCACGAGGTAGCAGCGTGAACTACGAGCCAATCAAGGTCAGCTGCAAGCTTGCCGAGGGGTTCGTAATGCGAACCCCTACCGTGTTGGATTCACTATTGGCCGCAGTGATAGCAATGCGTGAGCAGTTGCCTACTCCGATATCCGAGGACGAAATCAAAGAGATCCCAGTACCCATTGACGAAGCTGCTGGGATTCGACTGTGCTCATCGGCCATGTTTGAGATAGAGGAGACATTCGGCTCATTTCGAACACGACGCCCACCAATCGAAGAATACTGCCACTTTGGAAAGCGTGGTGGTTCCGTATCGATTGCTAGTGGCCCCGACAAGCTCTATATGATGGAGTATGACTACCAGTTCGCAGTTGACGACAAAGTGACATGGTTTGCATTGGGAGACATTGTCAGTGTACACAACTTACTGACGGATGTATTCTACCTCGGCAAACATCGCTCAATCGGCAAAGGGCGGATCATTGAAGGCTCATGGAAGGTTGAAAGCTGTAAACCCTGGGGTGAAGGGTTTCCGGTGGTTCATAACGGCACTCCGAAGCGTCCCTTGCCGTTAGGTTGGCCTGGCGTGGCCACGACAACCAGGACCGGTTACGCAACGTTACGACCCCCCTATTGGATGTACTCTCGTGAGGAAGCCTGCTTCCTCCCAGGATAGATGAAAGCTCTAGCTTGCACGCTCGACACATGGGATGCCTTCGCAAGGGCCACCGGAAGAACTGAGACCACCGGTCTCACGTTTCCCCTACGAATACTCGAGATTATCGGAAAGCCCTACGGACTAGAGCTCGAATACGCGAACAAACTGAACCGCCATGACGCAGTGTTCATAGCGGTTCACGACTTTAGTTCGATGCTGTCCCTTGGAAAGGCGATGCAGAAGCTGAAATTGCCGCTACTTGCCAAAGACCGCGACCGAAGTCACCCGCTCGTATGGATGGGCGGACAAGGTACACGCAATCCGCTACCTATTGCCGATATTGCTGACTTGATAGTGCTTGGGGATGCAGAGCTCTCGCTGCCTCAATTACTCCAAATATGGGAGCGAAATGGGAACAGTAGAGAGTTCCTGGTGGGAGCGTCTACTGTCTCTGGGGTATTCGTTCCTTCGATCCACAACGAAAATGAGGTGACCCTGAAAATGGGTTGGTCACCGGATATACGAACTTCACTTCAAAGCAGAAGCCTACCAATGGAACAGCATGCCAGAATCGAGCTCTCGCGTGGATGCAAGAGCAAGTGCTCATTCTGCGGACTCGGATGGATGGGTCCAGTTCGACATAACACCTTGGACGACGTACGGGATGCTATCCGAGGAGTGCCTTCGGTCCACCTGCAGGCTTGCGATGCCGAAGCTTACCCGGACATCGTTCGGTTGCGTGAGTGGATGCGCGAGAGAGGAATCAAAGACACCGGGTGTACCTCACGTCTCGATTCTAATTACGATGCTAGGAGCGAATTTCTATTCGACAAGTTGTTCAATTTCGGAATCGAGGCTGTGACCGAGCGTGTCCGCCGCAAAATCGGCAAGGCCAGACTAACGAACGACTTCATCGTTGAGGCTATGTGCGGGCTATACGAGAGACAGAAAACGCGGAAGGGTGAAGCCTGTGAGAAGACCAATTGGCACATGATCTCTGGACTTCCGGGGGAGTTGGTATCTGAAACCGCGGAACTGGCGCAGACAATCCGAAGGCTCGATGCGACAATGCTGGAACGGAGAATCACCGGGCAGCTAACGATCCGATGGCAACCGTTACTACCCTGTCCTGGGACACCACTGCAGTGGTGTCCCATTGGGCCGGATTGCGAGCCGTGGAGTAAGGCCTTGGCCAGAAACATCCGCAAAACGTACTGTCTGAAGCTAGAACATGGTTCCGGGAGACAGGAACGAAAGCACGCCCTGACCTGTATACTGATGCGGTCAGGGCGTGTGGGGGCAAAGCTGATCGCACTTGAGTCAAAGTCTGCGGTTACCCCAGTTGCCGCGGTCGAGCTTACCGGGACGACTACCGGTAAGCTCGACCTTAGTGGTCCGCTTCCATGGGATTTCGTGCATGGTTACTACCCGCGAGGGGTGCTCGAAAAGGCCTACAAAAAGACCATACAATGCACGTAGACTGGAACGAGGAATCAGTTAGATCGTTTTGGCGGAAGAAGCTCGTGAAAAACGAATCCATCCGTAGACTCTGTAAGAAACAGACGCATCCCCGGCTTCAATTCCGGGTACTTCGCCACATCCTCAGCGGTAATAGTGAACTTGAAAATCGTATCATCCACTTCGTCTGCCATACCCTTTTGGGCGCGTTCCCAAAAGTCAAGAACAAACTTGGGCTCTCCTTGAAACTTGTCAGTCAATCGATCTCCATTCAGCATACCCTCTATTACGCATGAAGAACCAATAACTAAACCAAGAATCCGAATTTTGGTGTATTAGCACCCCATGGAATACTCAATTCTGGTTGAAGGTGGGTCTATCACATTGGACGAAAAGGTGGATTGTCGAAAGATTATCGACGGTTGCATCTACTTAGGCCTTCTCGCCAATTCCAAAAGTGAAGTCAAAACCGAGTCAAAACCCATCTACCTGAAGGTCAGTGCGTACTACTTCCTCAACCTTGGGTGCCTCGTCATGCTTCGAAACATCAAAGACGACACCGTCCTCGAACACCGATCTGCCATCATCGCTTGGCAGGGTGGTCTCGTAACGCACATGGAGGTGGACCGTTTCTTGGCCCAGTCCATTCATTGGTCTGCTGTTCGGATAAGAGATGCGGACTTCCTTGGCGGGAGGTTCGCCAAGGGCTACTTCGAACCAGCATCATCTCTCGCCGAAATCTTCAACCCATCTGAGCCCAGGGTGCCCACTCCAATGAGCGCGGCTCCGGTTCCTAGTTGAGGATTGACATAGTATTGAAGCTTGAGCACTGTTCCGCATTGTATGGAACCCAAGAAACTCCGGCAATACGGTAAGGTAATTAACTTCAACCCTATTATAATGGGCTACCCAATCCGTTCGGTTGCTCCTGCCAAGGGACTTCGTTCAGGTCCCCACCGGGATGGGGACCTGAACAGTGCTCTAGCTATACAGTCTCCTCAGGCACCTCCAACTTCAATGGTACGAGTAAGTCGATACCAAAGGGTCTTGAATCGGGGGAAATGGTTAATCTAGTGACATCAGAACCGAGAGCAGTGAACGGGACAACCCATGAGTCAGCGTAGGTTGGAAGTAAAGGTCCTCCCCGCGAATGGGTCAAGTCCTGAGGTTGTCGAGATCCCACTAGACAATCCGTCAGCCAGCAAGCTCAACTTGTTCGTCTTTCGACGCCCGACCTCTATGGGCGAACGGGACATCGAAGAGCTCGTTCAGATCTCAACTCAGGTATCTGGGCATCCAGGTGCTGCGATAATTCTCGGAGAAGAAGACAAGTTTGAAGTGTATGAAGTAGAGATCCCAACCCGGTACGAAAGAAAGCCGGTCATCTAGTTTCGGTGTACTTGATTGAATGCGACCGCGCTACGGAGATTGGGTGCAAACCCTGACAGGACATAGATTCTATGTCCTAGACCCAGAACCAGAGGACATACAAATCGCAGATATCTCTGGTTCCTTGGGGAAAATCTGCCGATTCAACGGGCACCCCCGAATCCCATACTATGTCGGCCAACATTGTGTCTTGGGCTCTCACGTTGTCGAGGAGCAGACTCACAACTTGATCCTAGCCTTGGCGTTTCTCCTTCATGACTCGGGAGAAGCCTATTTGATGGACATGGTCCGTCCGTTGAAAGTGATGCCTGAGTTGGAAGCCTACCGTTTGGCTTCCAAGAGACTGGATAGGGTGATCGAGAAGCGGTTCAACTTACCAGAGGGGATCCTGGACCACCAAGTCATCAAGGAAACGGACAATCGAATGCTCTTCACTGAGAAGAGAGACCTGCTCGTTGCTCTTCAGTGGGATCAATCAGCCCAACCTTACGACTTCAAGATCAAACCTTGGAGCTGGCAGAAAGCTCAGAAGAGGTACTTGTTTCGATATCACGAGTTGTGCCTAAGGCTTGATGGTTATCCAGAGATGGCTACCAAAGCACTCTCCTTGACTCGATTGCTACCAGTTGTCGGCAAGTTCTCGACTAGAGAACGGTAGCCACTCCATCGTCCACAGGATGATCACTTAGCACCAGCTTGATGGTGGAGACCAGCTCGGTCAAGTGAAAGGGCTTGGACAGAAAGTAAGGAAAACCCTCAAGATCCGGCCATCCTGAGACCACGATGAACCTGTCCTTCAGCTGGAGGTCTTTATCGACGAGCCATTGATACAATTCCGTTGCTGTACCGGCACCCAACTTGAAGTCAGCCACGATTACTTCGACTAATCCCGTAGCTATGATACGCTTAGCCCCCTCTACGGAGTCAGTCTCCTCAACAATGTAGTTTTCGGCTTTCAGAAAAGTCCGTATCAGCTTCCTGAGAGCAGACTCATCCTCCACCAGCAAAACGCGGTTCATTCCTTACCTATTCAAAAGTAGAATCCTACGTGCCATGAAAGTCCCTGAAAGAGTCCGTTTTATCTGCAGTATCTTGAATCAAGCAGGCTTTGAAGCCTGGGTTGTTGGTGGCGCAGTGCGCGACTCTATACTTGGCCGAGAAGCTCACGACTTCGATGTGGCCACTAATGCTCTCCCTGATAGAGTCGTCAGGCTGTTCAGTCGTGTCATTGAGACCGGTATCCAACATGGAACGGTCACGGTCATGATTGAAAACGAGGGCTTCGAGGTCACCACCTTCCGTGGTGAAGGTACCTACTCGGATGGGCGCCACCCAGATAGTGTCAGGTTCTTGGACTCTATCATCGAGGACTTGGCTCGTCGAGACTTCACAATGAATGCGGTCGCGTACGACCCCTTGACAGGGAAGTTCTGTGACCCCTTCGGTGGGGTGCAGGATATCGAATGCATGCTCATCCGAGCTGTAGGATCTCCTGAAGAAAGATTCCAAGAAGACGGCTTGAGAGTCATGCGAGCTATTCGTTTCATGAGTACTCTGGGATTCTCCATTGAACCACGTACTCTCGAAGGTATGGCGAAGATTGATTCCCTAGCCTCCCTAGCCAAGGTCAGCGTTGAACGGGTCAGGGACGAGCTCTTTAGGATCATGGGCTCGAAAGCACCCTCTCGTTCAATGAATGCCATAGTTCATACCGGAGTCTTGGACGTGATCCTACTAGAGATGCGCCCGATGGTTGGGTGTACTCAAAATCGGTACCATTCCTACGACGTTTGGACCCACACGATGGTTACTCTCGACCATTGTCCGGATGACAACCCTATCCTCAGGTTTGGGGCTCTCTTTCACGATATCGCAAAGCCCGAGGTGAAAGGGGTTCACCCAGTCCATGGGGATGCCACTTTCTACGATCATGAGCTGGTGGGGGCAAAGAAGACCGATGAGATCTTGACTCGGTTGAGGTTCTCAACCGAAGATCGGGAGAAGATTGTTCACTTGGTTGAGCACCACTTCATCCGGTACGAACACGAGTGGTCGAATTCAGCGCTTCGTCGTTGGGTTCGGAAGGTTGGATTGGAGAGCGTCCCCACTTTCTGCACTCTCGCCCGGGCGGACATCGCCGGGAAAGGGCCTATAGCCACAGTTGAATCCGAGAATTCAGTCATTGATGACCTGGAGAATCGGGTATCCAGACTGCAATTGACCGAAGTGATCCCAACGTCAATCAAGGTGCTTGCCATCGACGGGAACGACGTGATGGCTCACTTGGGTATAGGACCAGGCCCTAGGATAGGAAGAGTGCTAGAAAGCCTTCTAGACGCCGTAACGGAGGACCCAGAACTCAACACCCGGGAGAAGCTCTTGGAGCTTGCCAGGGAAGTTCAAGTGTGAGAAAAAGTGCAAAACGAGATGCTACTAGTACTCGGCTTGTCCTTCTTGGCTATACTCGTAATAACCACGGTCATCATCACGCTAATCGTGGTCAACCTCCGTGACTGAAAAAACCGCGGATACAGCTGAAAGAGCTGCAGGCCGAAACGAAATCAGTGTGAACAGTTCGTATGTAGCCTTAAAAAGCGAGACCCCAAGTCGGAGGAAATGGGGTCTCGCCGAAGAACGGCATCAAATGGCAATTTACGATGAGCAACAATACATCATTGATCCCCAATAAAAGGATTCTACATTTCTCGGGGGCACGGGATCCCAGTTGCCATTCTACCCGCTAGGTACTCTCTTTCGGCTTCTTCTACCTCTTCTGGCAAAAGCTCTCCCCCAAAAGTACTGTTCATGATGTCCTTGACTTTCATGTCTTCTGGGAGCAAGTCCTCAAGACAGAACAGTCCCTTAGTGGCTTCTCCGTTGTCGCCTTCGATATTGGACTCAACAAACAGATGCGGGTAGCCCTCGTTGTCAATAACGAGTTGCCACTTGCCACTCTTGGGACGAATTACGCCTTGTGCCTGAGGATCACGGTCATAACGACCGACGATTATGTCTTCCACGTCAATACCCTTTCGAGCTCCTCACGGAGCGGTTAGGGCCAGTGGTCATCCCCCATTGGCTCCCCAAGCCTAAGACACCAAGAACGGGAGGTCAAGAAAATTCTTGCAGGTACCTTTGAGCCACTAAAGTCACGAGGTCGTCCATCGACGAGAAGACGGATCTGAAGGATTCAAGCTGATCTCGATCCATGTCCATCTCCAACACGTAGTGAGTGAAAGCTTCAGCGAAAGCCTCATCTATATTGGCTCCCCCATACTCGGAAACTGGGGCGACAGGGCGAGTATCCTCTCTGAATCTTCGATCCCAATCCTCTACGACTCTCTTCCCCTTAGTATTCTCGTACTCGTTGGTTGCCTCAACCGCAATCGTCACATAATGGTGCGCAGCCTTAACCGTACGATTGATCAAATCTAGCGTCTTGTCTAGCCACTTACCTCGCTCGACTCGGAACACTTGATTGAAGTCAGTTCCATCTGGGTACTTGTTCACAGTGCTATTCAAGACTTCACTCATATTCGCACAAGTGGTGTGCACCTCAGCAACCAGATCTAAGACATCTAGTAGGGCTTTCCTGACTGTCTGATTAACTGGCGAGTCAGCGCTTGAAGAATGAACCGCTGTGATCATTTCATTCTTGAAATCCCAGGCCGTATCGTTGATTGGTCGGGAGAAAGCATCCAAGATCTTCATGTACCAACGAAGCTTTGACTTGCGGAATAGTTCCAACTTCTGCTTGATAGGCTCGGCTACACTGTCAATCTTAGCCTGAGCTGCTTGTACCTTCTCTTCTGGGATTGTGTAGGTTGGGATGTCACTCTCTGAAGGGCGAATTGCGGTTGGTCTTACCTTTATCAGACTGTTGAATTTGGCTCTCTGAGTTGAGGTCATCTGTTTGAACCAATAGCGATGACCGAGTTCATGAACTAGAAGCTTCACAATAAACTTACCAGGCTTCGAGTAGCAGTTGATGGTATCTGGTCCGATTCGGTAATCCCCACCGGTCTCACCTGATAGTGAGTTAGGATTTACTCCTCCACAATTATGGCACCTAACAAAGAACGTGCCATACCAAGCTTTCCCGAACCCCTTGGTTTTCATTCTCGTGTGAGCTTCGTCTATGTATTTGACATAATCCTCGGTGTCCATCTCAGTTACGGTTGAATCGTCAATGACGACCTTCATCCTGTACATGTCAAATTCACGAAAGATATTACTATTCTGAACCGCTTGCTCAGTGTAGTTGGACTTCAGTACTTCACAGACCCAATCGAACCACTTGATGGGGTTGAAGTTGTCGATCCTAATTCGCTTGACGGTCTTGAGTGCTTCACGCTTGAACCCAACAGCAGCTAGAAAGGCGGTGACAACCCTGAAGTTCCGATCAATATCAGCGTCCACTAGAGCTTTAATTTGGGTTGGAGTAGCCTTATTGATGGTTTGTTGCACGAGGCGCTCTATGGCAGCCTCATCAATGACCCAACCCCAAGTAAAAAACCCCCCAAAGGTTTTTGTTGTACTTGCAATCTTTTCTCGGATCTCTACGGCTGCCCGCCATGTTAGGTACTGTGTTGGATCACTAATGTCAACGTAATTTCCGTACCTTCCAACTGCGTCTAACGATTCCGTGATTACCTCCAGTTTGTCCTGGGCTTCCTTAACCCTACGATGAACAGACTCTAGGGCTGGTTCGAATGTAACCATGCTCTTGAAGTCTTTTTCAAATTTCGTTAGGAAACCCCCAACCTTGTCATCCAACAAGTGAGCCCACCACTTAGATTGATGGCCTTCAATTGGGGTCTTCAAGATAGCTACGAGTTCCGCCCTCTTCGCTTTGAACCACTTGTCTGGGATGAAAGTAGCAACAATCCCTCTCTGGAAGCGGGCAGCTACTCGAAGGATGATAAGATCTTCTCGCATCTTACGTAAGCGGGCCCAACAAGAGAAAACCGCTCGGTGTACTAACCCTTTGTGAAACCAGGTGATAATCTCGACGGGCCAGTACCTTACGTAGTGTGTGCGACTCTCAATGACTTGGACCAGTTTGTTACGATCCCCAAGTTCATTGTCGATGGGGTAGTCAAAGCTTCTGGGTTGACACCATGGTGGCCCCTAGGAGTGTTCGTCATCTTCACGGATGAGGGGGCTACTGTCTGCGTCTACGGGCATGACGAGAATCTGGTCTTCGGCTTCAGACGCAACACCATCCCTCTTAGCGACGATGAGTCCAAGAATCCACCGATCGGAGAAGCTGTTCTGAAAATGTGGAAGGAACTCCGGAGCACACCTGAGTCCGTCCTATCGGAAAACCTCAACAAATTGAGGTCCAAAAGTGACACATGATCACCTTCGACGATATCACACCTCTACCATTAGCCGGCCAGTACTGGGCAAATTTACTCGAATTATCTCTCATGCGAGTAATAGAGGGATACCCAAATCCGCTTGCATACGCATTCACACAATGGTGTCTAGGTCAAGAATCCGAAACTCTGTACAGTTTTATCCCACCATTAAATAGGGAGTTTAAGCTACTGCGCTGGTCCTACCCCTACAGTGATGAGCGAATCTCCAATGATCTGGGATACAAGTTCAAATCTCGCATGGGCGACATTCTAGAGCTCTCATCTGGGCTCCTAGCATTTGTCGTGATAGTTGATGAGGCAGTCTTTCTCTACACGGATGAGCAATTGCCTCTTGCAATTGACTATGTTGAACCGTCAGTTTACACTGTAGTTCAACGGGGTCCTGGTCCTCTTGAGGCCGCACCTCCCCCAAAGAAACCCCCCTACCTCAATCGTTACGAGAGAGTCCTCAATGCGATGTCCAATCGATCGATGCCACGACCTGAGGATCCTCTACGAAAAACAGACTTACCGTTCTATGACTCTCAGAATCATAGAACGGTTTTCACAAACGCCAACCTAGTAGGGAGATGGCGACACCTCTAGTTAAGCCCTTTACAAGAAGGCCTACCTTGCTCAAAAGACGGGAAATCGAGTGCTTCAGCTAGAGGTCTTGGTTGGTAGCTTGATGTCGAAGTGATCGAGTAGTGCTTGGGACATTTCTTTCAGCTCTCGCACACAGGCATGCAAGCACTTCAACTCATTAGCGACGGAGTTGCTCTCATTCTCGTGTACTGCTGCAGACCCCTCGAAACGAGATATGGCAGTGTCCAATTTAGCCTGAACAATGCCCAATTGCTCGTGTACTTGCTGTTGCGACTCGTGAACTTCCTCGACTTTCTTGCCGTACCATACAGCTTGGACCAAAGCCGATTCTCCGATATCACTCAGGGTCAACAAACCTTGGGTGATGGTCTCCGGATCCAAGGGGTTTTCGTTGAATCGGTCTCTCCATTCCCGTAGGCTCGAGAGCACTACTACTTCCGATTGCACTCTTTCACTAGATCTCGTTTGATTTTCACCCATTGGACTAACTCCAGAAGCTTTTACCTAAGCTAGGGGAACCCATCAGGCATTTAATCACTAGACTTATAATCGCTAAGACCCCCTGAGCCCCAAAAAGCTCTTAAACTGGAATGCAGCAACAATTGGAGGTTTGGAGGGGTTGAGGTAGTACAAGCACCGATTCAAAAACTATCCTTGTGTGATACCCAGCAGGCAAACCAAGTATGGGGGTAAGGTCCTTGGGGAAGACCCCTAGAGAGATAGTTCGGTAAGCAGGCTCTACAGTCCACCCAATACTGTCAGAGTACCAAAGAGCGGCGCCAGGCCCCTCCGCTACCAGGCTGACATAGTGACCGCTTCTCGGAGTTCCCATAACTAAGACTTCCAAAAGGACTTCCAACGGTGTAGTTAGGCCCCATGATCAGAGAAACGCTAACTAGCGTGGAAAGGCTCAGAATCCTCACCGGTCCAATGTTCTCCGACAAGACGGAAACGTTGATTCACATGGCAAAAGCAATCCCAGAGGAATTACGGGCTTGCTATCGGCCTGAACGAGACACGAGAGACGAGAATGGGTTCTTCGTTTCTCATCGAGGCACCAGGATTCCTTGCCAGTGGGCAAAGAACGACCTTTCGGATGTTGTCCTGAAGATGTCGGCAAAGTGTGCACAATGTGGTGAACTAGCCACCAGAACTTTCCGCAAAGTCTGGTCTGAAGAACTGATTTTGGTCGGGACCGACGACAAGTACGAATCCCGCTGTATTCGTTGCTTCCTAGAGTGCTGAAGTTAACAACAGGGTTCGAAAATTAACTTGTTTTCTGCCGCTGATTCTGACATTTACCAGGACGAGATATCGATTGGGACCGAACCTTTGTTCACATACGGTTCGGTGAGGAGGTCAACTCGTTACTCTCTTCTTCCTCCTCTTCGATCTCACCTTCATTCTGAACCTGGGTGACAGGGTTCGATTCGGTGTAGTGGTTCACATATGGACAAGATTGAGCTTCGTAAGATCGGTTCTCTGAGACTGCACCCGGACAACGTAGCCATCTTCGGGCTTCCGACGGGTGAGCCAAACTACGAAGAAATCAGAGAAGATATCAAGCGAAGAGGACTCCAAGAGCCCCTCATCATTCTCGCTGACGGAACGATACTGTCCGGCCATATCAGGTATGCGAGTGTCTGTTGGGTACTCGCACAGAGAGGGCTCACTCCTGACCAAATCAAGGATGAGGTGATTGCGGTTCGGATTCACGCGGACTTCGAATCCAAGGGAGAAGAGCTCGAGTACTTGATGGATGCCAACGATAAGCGTCGGCAACTCGATCCTCGTAGGATAGCTTCCGTTTTTGAGAGAGTACTTCAAGTCATTGAAGCGAATACCATAGGAAAAAAAGGAAAGAAAGGGGAAGCTGTTCAAGCCCTGGCTGATAAGTTGGGGACGTCCCACAAACTGGCGAAGAGCTACTGCGCGATCTTTGGGAGCAGGATTGTACCTGATGAGGTCAAAGACAAGGTAAACTCGAAGGATCTGGCTCCGTCAATTGTGCTCGAAGCAATTAAATTTGCAGAAGAGTCAGCCAAACGAGAAAACCGGGCTCCCTCAATGGCTGATGTGGATGCCTACATCACGCATTCAAACTCCAAGACGTCTCTTGCAGATACCGTTCGTCAGTTGAGTTCCAAGCCCGTGTTACCCTCGGTAAGCCCCCAGCCTAAGCCCCCCAATGTAAAACCCGCGCCGCCCCCAGAACCAACCTTCCAGAAGCCTCAAAAGGTCATCTTCCCGCTGTTCGAAGAAATCTATAAAACACCTTCCCCAGGACCGGTGGAGAACCCGCCCCCTCCAGTCGAGCCCGAGGTTGCCTCAGAGCCGCTTAATACAGATCCTGAACCCCAGAGAGACTTCGCTGAGAGTACGGGAACCGAGCTCGAAGAAAAGCTCCCGTATCCGGAGTCCGACAAGATCTCCGATGTTCGGGGTCTTCTGAAGGAAGCTTTACGAACTGTGGTCTTGGACGACTCAGTAATCTCGAACTTGCGTGGACTTCATACCGAGCTAACTTCTTACTTGCTAGCTATGGGACTCATTGAGCCCCCGAAGCAACTGAGCCTACCATCGAATCCTCTGGCTCAGGTTGAGTTGTGTACCTCTATTCTACAGAGCCTCGATGGTTCAAGCAACCCACAATCCGTTCGTGACTCTCTGCTCGATCTAGTGAACTTCGCTCGAATAGCTATCGAGAAACTTACCAATAGCTATGCAACTTGCACAAAGGATGGGTTAGTTGGCCCTGCAGACATCGAGCCTGTGAGGGGTAAAGAAGAACCAACCCTTAAGAGCGGTGCTGACCTAGCAAGCATTCTGGAAACCACGGCTGAGCCAGCACCAGAGCCCAAGAAGCCAGAATACCCAATAGACTTGCACACTGAAGTCCCTCTGAGTTCCTTGAAGATTGACTCAAGTCCTGAGACGAGAGAAAAGTACAAGGAGGCGTTCCAGGCCTCCCCAGGTACCACTAAGACAGCGGAACCCAAGAAGGACCCGTCACCACCGAGTGACGAGGAGGCCAATCTGGTCAGCTCCGTCATCGACGATTTCATGGACGAGATCAAAAAGGCGGGTTTGGCCTCAACCGCTTAACGTCAAGGGCCTCAAAGTACTAAGAAAGTTGTTTGTAGATCAGCACTATAGGGCTTGACTTCGAACCACCCAGAAGTCTGAACACAGTCTTGTGTTCTTCAGGTAATCTGCGCTTACGTAATAATAGCCATTTAGGCCCCAATCAGTTCCCCAACTATTACGGACCAAAAAAGCCCCCTTCGAAGTTGGTCGGAAGGGGTTGACCTTCGTATCGTCATATCCGACAAGGCATTGTGCATGACCCCCCTGGAGGCTCTCAGTCGACTTTGGAAGGTCAAGAAAGGCTTTCGTGGACATCTCCTGGCTCATGAAGTAGTCATAGACTTGGAAGCCGTATCCAACGAGGAACCCAGCAGCAAGAGCAGCCTTCATCGTTGCAATGTCGCCATCCGCGATGGCATGATAGCTTGTCACCTTGTGAGTTGATGCAGCGGTCCAGACTGCTGAAGGTGGGTTGGTGGCAAACTTCGAGATGTCGTAAGGCCAGACAGACTCATCAGCGATTCCGTAAGTTACTCCAGCCTTGATGGTGTCACGGATCGTGGCTCCACTGTCTTCATTGATGGATCCCTCGATCTTACGAGTAGCGTAGTACCCGAAGAGTCGACTGACCTGAACCAATGTCTTGCTTGGAGTCGGGGTCACAGTTGGAGTCACCGTCGTGAGGTACGAAATACTCCCGTTTGAGTTGGTGACGATGTTCGACACCACGACGGAAGCCCCTGAGCTAGCAGCAAGAAGGCTCTTCTTTGCCCCCTGACTGATCTCGTTTGCCTCAACCATTCCGGCAAACATGTTGGCTGTGCAGGATCCGAGTTGTCCCTGGTCCTCGATCTTCGAGCAGATCGATCGAAGATCAACGGATGTGGGAGCTGCAGCTATGAGCCCCTGAGGGAGTTTGAGGCGGTACTCTTCGTCCCGAGTATCCGTGGATTGTCGTTTCCACCCACCAAGGTGAACTTGACGTTGGGTGCCAGAGTGGTTGTGGTATGTTCGGAGCATACCGTACTAGCCGCATAGAAGGACTAGCGCTATGCCTTGTTCATAGGCGCTGGGGGAAATCCCACGAACGCCAAAATCCGGTACCACATTCGAAGCCCTAACTTCTTGAGTTTCACCATCAATTCCCGTACAGATAAGTGCTTTATGGCTGTCCCGACTCGCTACGAGAGGATCATCCGCTCCATCAAGAGTGAACTCGAGACCAAAGCCTTAGAAGAACAGTACCGGAACAACGTGATAGGAGAAGTTGGGATCAGGGACCGAATGCATCCTTGTGAGTGGTTCGATTACGGACCCGCTACCGGAACCTGTTGGTCTGATGGACACTACATGTGCTGTGAATGCAAGGAGCTAGCCCCTGACCGAATCGGTTATGATGATTGAGATCGCCTTCTTGGCCTCATCTTCAGTGAGGCCTACTTTCTTGTTCGAGCGAACAAGGTGGTTCTTGAGATGCGCCATGTCTTCATCATCATCCAGGATCACGAACTCCTCAACATCAGGGTTGATGTCGAGCCACGCTTGGATCTCATGACTTCGAAGCTTACCAGGCCCTACTAGGTTGATGGGGGTTATGTCAACCAGCTCACCCCTGAACCCGCGGTACTCAAGTAGCCTCTGAAGCCCCATGAGGTTGTGGCAGAAGCGCCACGACGAGGACACTACAACTTGAGCGCCCGAGGCTTCGACAATCAGGTTCAAGTAACCAACGCAATCAGGGTCAATTCCCAGTAGGTCCAGAGTCAGCATGCTCAACGGGTAGCCACTGTAGTAGGTGTTGTTCAACTCAAAAACGAAGTCCCTTTCATCTTTGGTTGGTTTTGTCCGCTGGGCAGCAAGAAGTGAACGAGTTGAGTTCATTACTCCATCAAAGTCCAAGAAAATTACTCTCATAACTGAACACCATCAACCTCAAAGTATACTACCTATGAACCCATCAGGGTATGAAAGTATGTCCAGCTTTGAGTAAGTTTCACAGAACGGTACAAGGTTGCTTATGTCTGGGAAGCCGACTACAAAGTGCGTGGACTCTCAACCATCTACGAGCTACTCAACGGGTGAAACAGAAGGGCGCAACCCTCGTAATGGTCACGCCCTTCTCTGCTTGCTAACTACTATTTCCGCCGAGGCTTTGTAGAATCTGGGATCCTTCGCGGTTTAGAATCAGATTTGCGACTCCGAGAGGGTCGTACTTTCTCAACAGGAACCTTCGAGCTCCTTGAAGAGCTCGACCTCTTGACTGGAGGCTCAAATACCATGGGAGGAAGTTTCGGGTTGGCCCGAACACGAGACATCAACTTGTCCGAACTAGCTCGCTTGGGATTGGTTGGCTTCTCTTTCTCTGGTGCACTCTCCGGACGAACCTTTGTCTTCTTGTGGGTGCGTTCGATCTGGAGCATCCGGGCAACCTCGATGACATTCTTGATGTAACAGTGGTATTCATCAAGAACTACACTCTTTCCGAATTGCTCATCGACCAGTACCCTAGCATCCGACAGGTAGCTCTTGACTGACAACAGTTCTTCACTCAACCCAAGCGATGACATAAAACCTCCACTCAAAATACGCGACATACTGCGTGAACTCTGAGCAGAATACACCAAAGTTCTGGAAAATAGCTAGAGAAAATGTAAACTAACGACGTGGCTTCTCCAATCTTCAACCCCACAAGACCGCCAAGCTCCCTAGAATCGCTGGCTCAGGAAGAGATCCGAGCTCTCTGCGAAACCCATCGAAGGGGAGATCTCTTGGTTGTAACCGCCAATACTCATCCCGGGATCTTTGAACACGCTCTCAGCAAACTCCTAGCTGGTGAGGACCTGAAGTTCCGAGCTCCCCGCGCGGCCAGGATCATACCAAAGGTCTATCTTGCCGCCTGTAGCAATGAGGCTTTCTCGATCAAAGGCCTCTCACTCAAGGAAGCTTTTCTTGACAGCCCAGACTCTTTGGAAGAGCGTCTCTTCGAGACTATCGCGGAAGCGTTCCTAGCAATTGGCTTCGAAGTCGTCAAGGGGCTCCCCGACCGCTACCATCGAGAATGGGTCATTTGACTTGAATCTTGAGTACCTCTCGGGTATGCATCAAAATCTTGCCCAGTTTGTTTACTCCCGTTCCGGAGCAGCCAATCCCCCAGTAGGGATCGTGGAGAGCGTTCTCAACTAGGGGGAGCGTCCCAGTACCGAGAAGGATGCTCTGAATCCCAGAATACTGCGAGAACTTTGCCAGAACCACTTCGTACATGATCAGGTCTTTGACTCGTTCAATAACCCTCGTTGGACCCCTTCCATCATCAACGATAGCCGATTCCATCTCGGTGGTCAGGTTGTCCCAATCGTCTCGAATGGGAAAGGATCGGTCTCGGCCTATCCGAGCCGCTTCAGTGGGGGTTGGAGCGTGCCTGATCGCCTCCACCAAGTCGAGTCGGTGAGGGTAGAATTTCATCGCCTGGAAGGCTGCTTCAGAAGTACTCCAGTTTCTACCTTGGTACAATATCGAGTGCCTAGAAAAGTTGGAGAAACAACCGTAGGGGACTTCTTTTGGCGAATAAAATAGGATCTGGCTCATCGTATTTTGTGTTACACCAGGTGTACTAACTTTCATGTCAAGCGCTATCGAAGCATTGTACGAGTCGATCCAAACCCGACCGAGGCCGGAGGATGTTGCTGAACTGATTCAAGAGTTGATTCAAGCTGAACTCGTAGCTACCAAGGATATTGAACTCAAGAAACAGCTACGGAAGGTGCATACAGCGCTCGAGCCAGCGGCAAAGAACTCTCTAAAGAGAGGATCCTATGGGTACACCTCGATGGCTCAGGACTTCGCGCGAGTGGTGGGCGCCGACAGGATGGTGACAACTACGGCCAAGATCTTCCAAATCCCGGATCCTCCTTCGGCCATTGAATGTCTCATCATCGAGAAGGTCGAGGACTTCATGACCCGGATGGCTGAGACAATCAGCGTCACCCCAGGGTATGTGAACTTCCTGAGGGATCGACTCAACCGAGAGCAACGGGTGTTGGCTGGCATTACGCTGAAGAAACGTCCGTACAATCACCGGTTCCGGGCGATCCGACGCCTTCAGTGCAAGATCCTGAAGATGATCAAGAAAGGGAAGAAATACCAAGCTACTCGAATAGCTAAAAGTGCCGGGGCAACCAAGATCACTCTTGATGAACTGGGTAGAGACCTGCATACAGCATACTTTGTAGCTTACCTCTCGGCCCGCATGAATCTTCGGTCCACCTTTACCTGTAATAGCCAAGTTCAAGCCTACGATTCAATCTCTGAGGCGCTCTACCAAAACGCCAAGCAGTCCAAGACCACCAACTGGTGGGTCATTGCTTTGGTGCACCCGCAAAAGGAAGTGCTCGCGAAGCTATCCGACGAGGAGAAAGGGAAGCTAATAGGCATGTGGACCGAGACACTCCACATGCTCTCGGACCTCTTGCGGGACACTTACAACGCCAATAGCCTTGACCTGACGAACATGATCGTTTGTCGAGGCAACGACTCCTCGACTTGGAACTCAGCGGCTGGAGCCTGGAATAAGGCTCGAGACCAATGGATCAAGCTTCTCTTCGATTTGAAGCTGGAAGCCCTGATTCAGTTCTACTTCCCGGGCAAGGTCCTTCGATTGATGGCCGCTGATGTCGTTCGATGGCACTCATTAAGCGGCTTGTCCTCGGACGAAACATTACATCCAGATACCAAAGTCTGGAGAGACTTACCCAGACCTTGGGAGGTCTTCTCGGGTGAGGCCCAATGTACCTCTCAGATGATCGAAGAGGCTTGTGGTAAACATGGGGTCAAGAGAGAAGGCTGGTCGATCCCTCACGGGGACAAACAAGCGGTCAGCTACACTCCAACCCCGGAACTCGTTCATGGGATTACTGTCATGAGCCCCTTCTTGGCCAGCATTCTCAAGAATGCTGGAGCTTTCTCCGGAAAGTTATCTAGCTCAAAATAATCCTTGAAGTTCTGAACTAGTTGGTGTACCCTCTGATGGCTCGCTACAACGAGCCCACTACCTAGGTAGTGGCGGGGAAGTCTCCCCGTTTCGGGGTTTTGCCGGGCGGTCTTTCGGCAATCGGCTCTGGACCGATTCTACGATGGTTCAATTCCATCAACCCCGACCGGCGGCTCTTGGTGTTTGACTGCATACTGGATCCCCCCCCCTCAGGGTGCAGTTCCCAAGAGCCGCTGCTTTTTAAGCACTGGGGAAAGGTCTCTGACTCACGGGAGGTAGAAACATTTACCTGGTGTATCCAGGTAAATGGGAACCCCTTGCATCTCGGATCCTTACGTAGCTCTAGCTTGTTTCGCTTTAGCAAGGCCGGTCTCCGAAGAAGAAGTTGATCAGACCAAAGCTGTCATCACGAAGCTTCAGTTCGAAGATCCCCCTCTACTTCAGAAGTTCCTGGAGTTCTATCCAGCTCAGAAACACATGAGGGTGGTGACCGCTGAGGCGGCATCCGAGGCTGAAGGACTCCTCCAATGCATCTGGCGTGGAGATTACGAGGATATTACCACTCCTGAATCCGGGCCTTATGTCCATTTCAAAGGCACCACCTACTTATGTTACAGTAGAGCTCTACTGATTCAAGACTCTAGGGAGGAGGCTGTGATAGTGTACTCCAGTAAGAAGGGTGAACTCTTCGTTCGGCCCTTACGTGAATGGATCGAGATTGTGAGGTGGCCTGATGGAAAGTACCGGCCACGGTTCACCAAGGAGAGGCAAGTATGAAGTGGTTTGGTCGCAAATGGGAATCCTCCATCTGTCGAGATCTAGAGCAAGTCGCTATTCCAATCGAAGAAAAATGCTTCTGCTGTTCTGAAGGATTCACCGATCTAGACCGAGGACTGGTAATCCCGTTCAATTCTAGCTCAGGCGTTCGAGATACCTTCGTGCACCTGGTATGCTTCATAAAGTCCATCTCAGGATAAATCAAGTTCCTGGCCTACTGGACCCAATGTGTAAGACCGACCGAGACTCCTATTCGGTATGACCGAATTAAGAGCAGATTCTAGATCACCGGAGCTCTCTTGTACCTCGAAAGAACTACGGGGTTTCCCGGTTCTTCCGGGATCGGAGGCGGGGCTGGACGCCATTTCTCCTCAAGATCGACCAAGTCCCTCGTAAGTCGAATCGTTGGAGATGACACCATGTAGATGGTGGCTTTCCTTCGTCCGTTCTTCATCCTGATCATCTGGTCGATTAAGAACACCGGCATGTGATACGGAGTTGGGTTCTTCGGCAATCCCTTGACCACCCAATCAGGAACTTGGTCCGGACACTTCTCTGGAGGCAAGGGGATGACTTTGGCCCCCAAGATCACCCAGTCTCCCAATCCATTGTAGATCTCCCAGTGATCCTTTTCCGGCATAACCGTGTGATACACCGGGGTAATGAAGGACAATGCCAACGGGGACCCTGCGTTATAGAATTGGATCCGATTGCACCTATGAGGACTTCACTCGAGAGCAGCAGACGTTCCGTAATGACCCGGCATGCTTGTCCTACACTTTCAACGAGGACTTCAATCCTTGGTTAATCCAACCTCAAGTAGCATTCAATGAATCGATGAGTGGAGAGTCCCGGCGGATACTCCAGCTTCGAAGGGCTGAGGGGCCCCTGTAGTACAGGCAAACCCGACAATCTCCTGGAATGGGAGATTGTACGAAGTGCAAATGAGCACTGAGGGCTCTCAAGAGGAACAATTACTCATCGGGGCTCCAGTCAGCATAGACGAACACGGTCGACTAGGAACTCACGGAAATCCTATCGGGATTATTGTCCATGTGGACAGAGTCAATCACCAGGCGCGCATCAGCATTGAACCTGGAACTCCGCTGAACACCGTTCGAAGTCTGAGCCCAATGAGTGAATGAGTTTCCCTACTCACTTTCTGACCCGAGAGTGTGGGAAGCGCAGCGGCAAATCAGAGCAGATGAGGATGCGAGGATCTTCGAAGCTCTGGATGCCATTGCTAACGATAGTACTCCAGGGCGGAAACTGCAATCCGAGAAACCCAAGCAGGAGCCCAAATCCCGATCGATCTTCAAGACCCAGTACCAACGAATCCGAGAAGGTTTCGAAAAGTAGTTAGTCCGAGTGCCCCGGTAAGATGCAAAGCCTCTCAATTCTCTCAGGCGCAGCAAGAGATGGATCTAGATTTTCATCCTGGACACCTCGCCACCACATGCCCCTTAGCCTGTTCGGCAACAGATGCGCAATCAGCACTTGGATTTTGGCAAGCACATTCGTCTCGAGTCCGAATGCAACACGTCCAATTCGCTGCGCATTCAATTTGCGGTCGTGCAGAATTGGGTGCGCAGGAACAACCGATCGCAGATGCGCCAACCGTGACGGTATCGCACGACCATGTCCTATTGGGGCAGTCCACGACCAGTCGGCCTTTTCTTGCTTGTGCGAGGGCGATGCATTCACTACTGTTAGCGGCGTTCTCGCAACGACAGACATTATCATTTAGAATGCAACAATTCCAAACGCCACAGTCTGTCGCAGGACGATTTACTCCCGGCCCGCAAGCACACCAGATGCTGCTCGAAGTGCGGAATGTGTCGCATGACCATGCAGCGCTACCAGCGGATCCGGCTGTTGAGGGCGTGCTGCCCGTGGCGATAGCTCCGCCGTTGGCGATACTTCCGCCGTTGGCGATAGCTCCGCCGTTGGCGATAGCTCCGCCGTTGGCGATAGCTCCGCCGTTGGCGATAGCTCCGCCGTTGGCGATAGCTCCGCCGTTGGCGATAGCTCCGCCGTTGGCGA